>Ga0326728_10002406_pt1 | contig 62470 bp, 66 predicted proteins | sample MB3enrmetagenome_FD_207602 | JGI IMG/M metagenome (GOLD analysis project Ga0326728, IMG submission 207602) | Lab enriched peat soil microbial communities from McLean, Ithaca, NY, United States - MB31MN | ecosystem: Environmental > Terrestrial > Soil > Wetlands > Peat | place: USA: New York... | reverse complement strand
GCCTCGTCGGAAGGCACGAGCCGGGGAAGGAGGTTCCCGAGCTGCTTTCGCCGCGAGGAGAACAGTACCTGGACCTGGCGCTCCAGCGCCGGAACGGACGAGACGGGAAGGGGCCCGGACCGGGCGACGTGCACCGCGAGGCGGCTCTCGACCTCGGGTCGGGGAACGAACGCGTCGGGCGAGACCGTGCGGAACAGCTCGACCGAGCCGTAGAGCTGGGCGATGATGGAGAGCCGCCCGTAGACCTTCGACCCCGGGCCCGCGGCGATCCTCTCGGCGACCTCCCGCTGGACGAGGAAGACGACGCGCGGGACCCGGGCGGCGAAGAGTCGGAGGAGGATCGGTGTCGCGACCGAGTACGGAAGGTTTCCCACCACGCAGTCCGCGGGAGGAAGCTCCGTCTCGAGCGCGTCGGCCGCGATGACGTGGACCCGCTCGCCGAACGTCACGCGGAGGAACGCCGCGAGGCGGGCGTCGCGCTCGATGACCGTGACGGGTCCGAGGCCCCGCCGCACGATCGCGGCGGTGAGGATCCCGAGCCCCCCGCCGACCTCGACGATCGGTCGGCCGGGCTCGGCCTCGAGGAGCGCCGCCTCCGCGTCGGCGACGAACGGGTCGGCGAGGAACGACTGGCCCCACGCCTTGGACGGGGCGATCCCGAGGGTCTGCAGGGTGCGACGGACGTCGTCCGGCCGGTCCGGAACCGCCGCGATCCCCGGCGGGGAGTCCGGTTCACGGGGCGACGAAGAGTCGGTACTTGTCCTCGACACCGCTCAGTTCCTGTTCGATCCGGCCGACGATCAGCCGCTCGGGATTCTTCACGTGGAGCCGGGCCTCGATGTCCTCAAAGCTCTGGAACGGCGCGCGCTGGCGTTCCGCGACGATCTGCTGCATCGTCTTCTTTCCGATACCCGGCAACAGCTCGAGCAGGTGGAACCGGCGGGAGACCGCCGGCGATTCGTTGAAGAATCGCAGGTAGCGGGGCGCGTTCGCCTTCACGACCGCCGCGAGGGCACCGGCGAGCTCCGTGCGCGCCGCGACCGTGAGCTCGTCGAACCCGATGCGGCGGCGGACGTGGTCGATCGGCGGAGGGACGCCCGCGATCGGGAGGAGCGCCACGCGGGACCCCGGGACCATCTTCGCCCCCGGCCGAGGGACGAGCTCGAAGAGCTTCAGCTCGGTCTCGCCGATCGCGAGCGCCAGCGGTTCCCTATGGAATCCCCGCTCGGTCTGGCGACCGTTCGGCAGGTAGTCGAGGATGTACGCGTAGTTCTCCACGGGGCCCCCGCCGGCTCATCGGTGATGCGCCACGATCTCGAGGAGACGGGTGACCTGCTCCTCGTCCAGGGCGACCCGCTCCTTGGAGAACAGAAGGCGGACCTCTTCCGGGTACTGGGGGAGGATGTCGGCGATCTTGACGGCGACCGACGCGTCGACGAACGGCAGCGTCCTCAGCTCCGCGATCAGCTTGTCGGTCGCCTCGCTCGAGAGCCGGGCGAATCCCTCGGCGTGCTGGAGCGCGAGCCCGGCCTCCCGCGGCAGGGTCCGGTGGGTGGCCTCCTCGGTCAGGAGGTCCTTTACCCTCGCGACCGGCACCGGCTCAGGCATGGCCGGACGCGGGCTCCGCCGCCGGGACTAGGTGGATCGGGTTCGCGATGAGCTCCTTGCGCTTGCCGCCGTCGAGGAACTCGACCAGGTAGGCCCGGCCGCGCTTCCCGATGACGGTGCAGGTGCGGCCCTGGTAGCGAGGGTGGGGCTGGCCGTGGGGGTCGGAGGGCTCGATGCGCACCGAGACCTTCTGGCCGACCTCGAACTCCCGGAGGAACCGCGTGACCGGCGGGAGCCCGCGCTCGCGGACCTCCTTTGTGAACGTGCCCCGGGAACGGGACCGGAATCCCTTCGAACTCTTGACCATCTATGCCTCCGAATCGTGGATCTCCATCACGTCGAGGAACTCGACCTTCAGCGGCGCCCCGACGAGGCTCGCCAGGCTCGGTTCGGTGCGTCCGCCATCTCCTTCCACCCACTCCTTGATGTAGGTACCGGCCTCGGTCCTCAGTTCGAGCGTGAACCGTCCCTCCGCCGCCTCCACGACGTGCGCGGCCACGACCCGCCGCGTTCGGACGCGGTCGGATCGGCGGTGCGCGACGCGGGTGGGCGTGCGCTGGGCGATCGCTCGGCTCACGGCGACGGTCAGGGCCTCATTAACCTTTGCCAAGGAGGTCTCCCCGAGCACGCCGACGCGGTAGCTCTTCTCGGGGGACGATTCCTTCACCCGGACGACCTCCCCGGCGTCGCAGGGGACGAGGTCGAGGACCTCGACCCGGCCCGCCGCGGTCCGGGCGAGCTCCTCGGTGAGCCGGCCGAGGTCGATCGATCGGACCTTCGGACGCAGGAGCTCGAGGACGAACGGGCGGCCGCGCCCCAGCATGCGGGCGTCGATGTCCTCGCGACCCATCCCATGAAAGCGGGTCCCTTCGGCGTGGGTGGCCGCCAGGAACGGTGCGGCAGCGATCTCCTCGACACTGGTCGAGTAGGTCTTCCCGGTGCCCTCGCAGGCCGTGCAGCCGCGACCGCGGCAGCGGCGGCACGGCCACCGGGTCTGAGGGAGCGTCCGGTCGAGCTTGCGGTACCGGCCCCGAAGATAGAGGGGGAGCACGGTGAGCTGGACGAGCCCGACCGGGAGGTCGGCCAGGAACACGATGTCGGGGCGGTCGGGGCCCCCCGAGGCCCCGGTACGGAGCTCGACCTGCTTGCCGAGCTCCCGGTTGAACGCGGCCCGTGCGCTCTCCCCCCACTCCGTTCCCACCTCGGACCAGAGGGCCTCCTCCCGAGCGAGCCGCTCGGGGTCCCAGCGGGAACCGCACGTGAACCGGTGCCACTCGTACCCCTCGGCCGCCCGGACGACCCGGTCGACCCAGGACGCGAGCCGGCCGAACGTTCCGCCGCAGACCGAGCACTCGGCCCCCGGGGCCGGCGGCGGGACGCCGAGCGCGAGACCCAACCGTTCCGCCCGCTCCGGGTTCGTAAGGCCGTGACCCAGGCGTCCGAACATCCGCCCGAAGCACTCGGGGCAGAGCACGAGCGCTCGGGCCCGGCGGGCGCTCGCGAGCGCGGTCTCGGAAACGTCGAACGCGACCGGTTCGGCCACGCCACTCGGACCCGGGTCGGCCACTAAACCTCGTCGGCAGGCGTTCGACTCCCGCGCGAACCTTTTACTGGGGCACGAAGTGAGGGACCGGGGTAGCGGATGACGTCGCTGACCGAGGCCGAGCTCACGCGGGCGATCGAACGGACCTTGGTCGCCCGGGGAAAGATGCCCCAGCAGGAAGCGCGGCCCGTGGCCCGGATGGTGCTGGGCTACTTCGGTGCGGACGACAGCGTCCTCGACAACAAGCTCTCGAGCGAGGACCGGGACCGGTTCTACCAGCTCGAGGAAGAGGGCCTGCTCACAAGCGAGGAGGAGGACGCGACCGTCTCACGCGGGAAGACCTGGCGCATCCATTACTGGCTCCTGAGGAAGGGGCGGATCCGGGACGTAGGACAGAGCGGGGACGCGCCGCCGTCCGACGAGGCCGAGGCCGTCTACCGGTCGATGGGAGAGTCGGTCTGGAAGCGCCGGGCCGAGGAACCTCGCTCGGGGAGCTAGTCTCGCCGCGGGTCACTGCGACCGCGGCGGCGGGGCCGGCGGGCCGCCGGGCCGGAAGCGCGCCGAGCCCTTGAGGAGCGCCGGATAGTCCGACGACTGGATCACGTCGCGCACGTGCTCGATCGCCACGAACGCGAAGCCGATGACGGCGATCAGCGCGATCACGCTCGCCGCGCTGACCGCGACGTTCGGAAGGCCGAGGAGGACGACGATGACGGCGAGGGAGGCGAGAGCGTTGAACGCGGCGTGCATCCCGACCGCGAGCAGGTAGTAGCTGCCCGACCCGGGCCCCTTCACCCCGAACTTGCTGCGGGCGTAGCCGTAGCCGAACATCCCGGTCGAGCTGCCGTGCAGGACGACGGTCGAGACGCTGCGGATGAGGATGAGGACGAGGCCGGCGGCGAGCCCGCCGACGACGAACGCCCCGACGCCGTAGAGGAACGTCTCGAAGAACCCGAAGCCGAGCCCGACCGAGGCGCCGAAGACCGGGCCGTCGGCGAGTATCTTGATGTTGCGGTTGTTCGCCGCCACGCCCGACGCCTTGAGGGCCTCCTCGACGAACGGAGCGATGACGAGGACGAGGAAGAGCGCCCCGAGGGTCGAGTTTCCGTTCAGGAAGACGAACTCGGGCCCGGGGTAGGTCGTGCTCACGGCGGTGCCGAGCTCGACGAGGATCACCTCGAGGATCGCGGCAACGAGGGTGGCGAAGATCGCACCGTAGGCGAACGCGCGGAGCAGCGGTCCCCAGCCCTCCGTGCGGTAGCGCTCCGTCCGCCGCATCCAGGCGAGGTACAGGAGCGCCGGGAGGAGCGACGCGACGATGAGGATGATGAGGTCGACCGCGTCCGTCAGCGCGCTCATGGATGCGGGGTATGGGCCGGGTAGCGGTAGAAGCCTTCGCCCGTCTTCCGACCGAGCTTCTTGGCCGCGACCATCGTGCGGAGGAGGGGGCAGGCCCGGTAGCGGCTGTCGCGGAACCCGTCCCAGAGGACGTCAAGGATCGCAAGGGCCGTGTCGATCCCGACCAGGTCGATGAGCTCGAACGGGCCCATCGGATGGTGGAACCCGAGCCGGTACGCGGTATCGATGTCCTCCTTGGTCGCGACCCCTTCGTAGAGCATCCACGCCGCTTCGTTCACGAGCACCGCGAGGGCCCGCGTGGTCACGAATCCCGGGGTGTCCCGGGACGTCACGACCGTCTTGCCGAGGCTGGTGGCGAACGCGCGGGCGGCCTCTACGACCTCCGGGCGGGTCGTATGGCCCGGGATGAGCTCGACGAGCGGCATCTGGAGGACCGGATTGAAGAAGTGGATCCCGACGAGGCGGCCCGGGTCCGTCAGGTCCTGGCCGATGGCCGTGATCGGGAGCGAGGAGGTGTTCGAAGCGAGCAGGGCGGTCGGGTTCGCCGCCCCTTCGAGCTCGCGAAAGACCTTCCGCTTCAGTTCGAGGTCCTCGGGGGCCGCCTCGACGACGATCTGGGCCGAGTCCGCGCGGCGAAGTCCGATCGCGACCTCGATCCGACCGAGCGCCGCCTCCTTCTCCCCGGGCCCGATCTTCTGGCGCGCTGCCGCGTGCTCGAGCGCCCGAGCGGCGTTCGCGAGCCCCCGGCGGGCGAGCTCCTCGGTCACGTCCTCGAGCGTCACGGGATAGCCGGCGAGGGCGCACTGGGCGGCGATGCCGCTGCCCATGATCCCCGCACCGACCACGAAGACCCGCTTGAGCACGGAGGCCCGCGGGTCGCTCGCCGCGCCGACCTCTCCGCTCACGAGACCTCCGGTGCGGTCGGGACGGCCCGTGCGATCTGGAGGAACTCGCACGCGCGACACAGCTCTCCGGCGGCGGGGTCGCCGCAGGCCCGGCAGGAGGCCGGGCTCCCGACCGGGTCGGTCCTCAGCCAGCGCTCGACCAGCCGTTCGTGGGTCTTGAGGAGCGACTGCCGCGTGCCCGGCTGAGCCTCCTCGAGCTGCCAGACGAGGTCGCGGAAGAGGTTGCGGGCCGCCCGTCCGGCGTGCGGGCACTCGCTGTGGTCGAACGGGAGCCCCTTCAACAGGGCGTAGAGGAAGACCTCGCGCTCCGGGACGGTCGCGAGCGGCGCGATCCGGGGCACGAGCCCGGGCTGTCGGACGCGATGCGGGGCCATCCGGACCAGTCGGTCGAGGTCGCCGCGCACGAGGTTCATGAGCACCGTCTGGGCGAGGTCGTCGAGGTTGAATCCGAGGACGAGCGCGTCGGCGCCGACGTCGCGGGCCGCCCGGTTGAGCAGGCGCCGACGCCACACGCCACAGAACGAACACGGAACGGTGCCCGAGAGCTCCCCCGCGGTCCGGTCGATCGTCGTCCCGAGCGCTTCCTCCGCGCGGACGACCCGGTGCTCGACCCCCAGTCTCTGGGCGAGCGCCTCGGCGGCCACGAGCGTGCGGGGGCGGTAGTCGGCGATCCCCTCGTCCACGCTGATCGCGACCAGGCGGACGGTGGGCCGCCGACGGAAGTACTGATGGGAGAGCGCGAGCGCCGCGGAGGAGTCCTTGCCGCCCGAGAGGGCGACCGCCACGGTCCCCCGACCGAACCTGGGCAGCTGGCGGTGCATCTCCCGACGCACCCGTTCCTCGACGGACGCGACGAAGTGGGCGGCGCACGGATGGGCGCCGCGGTAGGGCTGGTCGACGACCGCGGGAGCGTCGCACGAGGAGCAGTGCACGAACCCGCTAACCCGCCGCGGCTATTTGAGGGCGGAGCGACCGGGCGGTTCCACTGCGCACATACGATTATTAGGCAAACTCCGGCCAGCAGGTTCCGATGGCCTCCTCCGCAGCGGTCGCCCGTGGTCCGGGAACTCCTCGGAGGAGCCGTGCCCCCGAGACCGAGCCCGAAACGACCGCCCCGTACGACACCACCGGGCTCGTGGGCCGCTTCCAGCGCATGCTCCAGGCCCAGGAGCGGAGCCCGTGCACGGTCAAGCAGTACGGCCACATCGCCCGTACGTTCCTCTCGTTCGCTCAGAAACCGCTCGAAGAGGTGACCCTCCGCGACCTCGAGGCGTACCGGGAGTACCTCGTGCTCCAGCGGCACTACTCGAAGAACTCCGTCTACACCACCGTCCGGGGCCTGACCTGCCTGTTCCGCAGCTTCGGCTACTCGGTCGCGGACCAGCTCGAGCCTCCGCGGCGGCCCGAGCGTCTTCCGCGGTACCTTTCCGAGGAGGAGATGCACCGCCTCTTCGAGGCGGTCCGCACGTCGCCGCGCGACAGCGCGATCGTCCATGTGCTCGCCTTCGCCGGCCTGCGCGTCGGGGAGCTCTGTCACCTCCAGCTCGAGGACCTCGAGTTCGAGCGGAACATCTTGCACGTGCGCTCGGGGAAGGGCGACAAGGACCGGGAGGTCGTGCTCGAGGACCGCACCCGCGCGGCGGTCGACCGGTACCTGACCGAGCGGACCCTGGCGGGAGAATCGGGCCTGCGCCTCTTCCCGGTCGGCGCGGTCACGGTCGAACGGATCGTCCGGCGCGCCGCGCAGACCGCCGGGATCCCCCGACGCGTCACCCCGCACATGCTGCGCCATACGCTCGCGACCGCCCTGCTCTCCCGCGGCTGCGACATCCGGTACATCCAGAAGCTGCTCGGGCATGCCTCCGTGGCGACGACCCAGATCTACACGCACGTCGACACCCAGGCGTTGCGGGACGCCTACCAGCGGGCGAAGCCTCAGTATTAACGCCCCGCGGGTTCGGGGCCGACCGTGACGCCCGACCGCTGCGAGGTGCTGATTCTGGGCGCCGGCATCACCGGATGCGCTCTCGCTTACCATCTCGCCGAGCGCGCGATCGGGCCGGTGGTCGTCTACGACCCCGAGACCCCGGCGGCCGGAGCGACCGGGCGCGCCGCCGGCATCGTCACCGACCAGCTCTGGAACTCGTGGGACGTGGAGGTCGCCCGGGACTCGAAGGCCGAGTACGCCGCCCTCGCTTCCCGATGGGACCCGTCCGCCTACTCGGTCAACGGGTTCGTGCGGTGGACCCACAACCCGGTCGCCGAGCCGGTTCTGGACGAGGCGCTCGCCCGTCTGCACCGCTGGAACGTGGACGTGCGGCGGATGGAGAGGGAGGAACTGGAGCGCCGGGTCCCGTGGGGACGGTTCGACGACGTGACGGCCGCGATCGGAGGCACGACCGACGGGGTCGTCACTCCGAGCACGATGACCGAGATCTACGCCGAAGGCGCCCGTCAGCGCGGGGTCGACCTCCGTCTCGGCGTTCCGTTCGGTTCGCTCTCCCGCTCGGACGGCCGGTGGGAACTGTCCAGCGGCGGATCGACGCTGCGTGCGACGCGGGTCGTGGTCGCCGCCGGTGCCTGGTCGAAGCGTCTCCTCCGAGACGCGCGCCATCCGGTACCGCTCACGCCCTACCGTACCCAGGCCGCGGTCCTGCGACCCTCCTCACCGAGCGAGGAGCTCTTCCCCTCCGTACACGACATCGACCTTGACGTGTACGTCCGCCCCGAATCGAACGGCCGTATCCTCGCCGGGAATGGGACCGAGAAGGCGGAAGCCGACCCCGAGCGGTTCCAGTCCGGAGGGGACGAGCGGTTCGTGACCCACATCGCCGAGAGCTTCGCCGAACGGTTCCCGGGCTGGGCCGACGCCGAGCTCGTGCGCGCGTGGGCCGGGGTCTGCGCGTCGACCCCCGACCGCCGGCCGCTGGTCGGACCGATTCCCGGCGCGGAGGGCCTGTACGTGGTCGCCGGTTTCAACGGGTTCGGCGTCATGCGCGCCGCCGGGGTCGCCCAGCGGCTCGCCCGGGTACTAGCGGGGGGCGAGGGCCGGTCCGCGGAGCTCGAGCTCCTCGAACCCGTTCTTCCGGGACGGTTCACCGGCCCGGTCGTTCCGTTCCCGCCCCGTCCCGGGTTCACGCTCGAAGCCGGCGATGACCCTCGTTTCTGACGCTCTCGCGATCGCGCGCCGTAGGGACACAGGGCCTGGCGCAACAAAGGGGGGTTCCTCGGAGCGGTCGACCGCTCGCTCAATCGCGGTGACGGATCCGCTCGAGCTTCTCGAGGAACTCGACTCCCTCACCGGTCGTCATCGGCTGGCCGTCGTCCCGGGTCAGGGGGAGTCCGGCGATCGCGCACGCTTCGGGCGGGCTCTTGCCTTCGAGGAGGGCCCGGACCGCAAGCCGTTCGCGGCGGCCGAGCGAGACGCCCTCCAGCTCGAACTCCTCGAATGCCTCGAAGGCGATCGGGGCCACGAGCCGCGCGATCTTGGCCATCTCCGCGGCATAGAGACGGATCTCCTCCTGCGCGTGCGGGTCCAGGCGGAGCGAGAGGAAATGGAACAGGTTGTGCAGGTCGGTCTTCCAGTACCACTGAGTGTAGTACGCGACCGGGAGCAGAAGCCGCGCGGTCTCCCGGGCCACCCCCGCGTCGAGCGCGCGGGTGTAGGCGAGGTACGCCTGTTTCGATACCTCGTCGAGGTCGGAGCGGAATCGTTCGACGACCTCGGTCGGCAGCGGGTCCCCCCTTCCCTGGCGATTGCGGGTCGACTGGTGCCGCACCTCGTCCGCCGGAGGGACCTCGTACTCGTCCGGGACGATGCTGTACCGCGCCGAGAACTCGTTCGTAGAGCTCGCCCGGTGGCGGATCCACTGGCGCGCGACGAAGATGGGGAGGCGCACGAGGAACTTGTATTCCACCATTTCGAACGGCGTCGTATGGCGATGCCGCCGAAGGTAGCGGATGAGCCCCCGGTCGTCCCGGAAGGACTTCGTGCCCTGGCCGTACGAGACCCGGGCGGCCTGGACGATCGCGGCGTCGTTGCCCATGTAGTCCACGAGCGCGACGAACCCGTGCGTCAGCACCGGGTGCCGCACCCCGATCTCCCGGTCCGCTTCGGGCACCGTCGGGCGTTGCATGGGCGCGGAGCCGTCGGCCACGAACGGGGGGACGGAGGCGGCTAAGATAAAGGCCGCGAGGGGGGAATGAAACGGAACGGCAAAAACCTAAGTCCGACCACCGCTCGATAGGGACGGAGGGGGACGGCACGGATCGGATCTTCATCGGCATCGCGTGGCCGTACGCCAACGGGCCGTTCCACCTTGGACACCTCGCCGGCGCCTACCTGCCCGGGGATGTCTTTGCGCGCTATCACCGCCTGCAGGGTCACGAAGTGCTGATGGTCTCGGGGTCCGACATGCACGGTACCCCGACCCTCGTCACGGCCGAGAAGGAGGGGGTCACGCCGCTCGCGGTCGCGGAGCGCTACCACGCCGTGAACAAGGCCGCCTTCGAGCGACTGGGGTTCTCCTTCGACCTGTTCACCACGACGCATACCGTCGTCCACGAACGCACGGTGCAGGACCTCTTCCTCGCGCTGCTCGAGAACCGGTACATCGACCGAAGGACGGAGGAAGGGGCGTACTGTCCGAAGCACCGTCGGTTCCTCCCGGACCGGTACCTCGTCGGCGTCTGCCCCCACTGCGGCTTCGAGAACGCCCGCGGGGACGAGTGCGACCACTGCGGCCGGCCGGTCGAGCCGCGCCAGCTCGGGCAACCGAAGTGCTCGCTCTGCGGTACGGCGGCCGAGTTCCGCCCTTCGGAGCACTTCTATCTGGAGCTCGACCGCCTCCAACCCCCGCTCACCGAGTACCTCCGCCGACAGACGCACTGGCGGGGCGGTACGCTTCGGGTCGCGGAGAACTTCCTCTCCGAGGGACTGCACCCGACGACGATCACCCGGGACCTCGACTGGGGGATCCCGATCCCGCTCGACGGCTACGAATCGAAGCGGTTCTACGTCTGGTTCGACGCGGTCTCGGGGTACCTTTCCGCCTCCAAGGAGTGGGCGATCCGCTTGGGACGGCCCGACGCGTGGCACCGCTTCTGGGACCTCACCGAGCCCGTCCGCTCGTACTACTTCGTCGGGAAGGACAACAAGTTCTTTCACACGATCATCTGGCCGGGAATGCTGCTCGGAGTGGGCGGACTGCGCCTCCCCTACGACGTTCCGGCGAACGAGTGGCTGCTCATCGAGGGCCGCAAGGTCTCGAAATCGCGGACCGAGGACCAGAGCGCGTTCATCCCCTCGCTCCTCGAGCACTATCCCCCGGACGTCATCCGGTTCTACGCGGCGCTGCTCGCGCCCCAGAACCACGACACCGAGCTCGACTGGGAGGAGTTCGCCTCCGTGCGGGAGGAGGTCCTGGCCAATCAGTACGGCAACCTCGCCCAGCGGGCGCTCGTCCTCACCCGCGAGCGCTACGGGGGGAGGATCCCGACCCCGCCGCCGGAATGGCGGGCCGACCTTCCCGGGGGCGTCGGCGAGCGCCTCCGGGCCGCGCACGAGCGGATCAGCGCGGAGTACGAGCTCGTCCACCTCAAGGAGGCGCTCGACCTCGCGCTCGAAGAGGTCCGCGAGTCGAACCGTCGGTTCCACGAGGCGAAGCCCTGGCAGGCCGCCGAGCCCGAGCGGTCGGTCGCGGTCTTCGAAGCCCTGTGGCGATTGAAGGCCCTGGCCACTTGGCTGGCCCCCGTGCTCCCTTTCTCGAGCGCCGAGGTGTTCCGCATGCTCGGCTACCCCCAGGAACCGTCACCGGGCGATTGGGACCGGGCGCTCGAACCCCCTCCCGCCGGGCAGACGCTCGGGGAGGTACGTCCCCTCTTCCCGCGCGCGGCTCCGCGCGCGCGGTCCGGGACCGCTCCGTCGCCTCCCAACGCCGCACGCGAGGCCGGCCCTCCTTCCCTGGCGGTGCGCGCCGGGGTCGTCCGAAGCGTCGCGAACCATCCGTCCGCCGACAAGCTCTACGTGCTCGAGGTCGACGTCGGCGAGAGCGCTCCCCGGACCGTCGTCGCGGGACTGCGGGCCTCCTACTCGCCCAAGGCCCTTCGGGGACGCGCGGTGGTGCTGCTCGCGAACCTCGCTCCCCGTACGATCCGGAAGATGACCTCGCAGGGAATGGTGCTGGCCGCGGACCACGGGGACCGGGCCGTGCTCGTCGAACCCCCCGCGGGGGTCGCCCCCGGAACCTACATCGAGGGAGCTACTGCCGGGGCCCGAACGATCTCCTACGAGGAGTTCGCCTCGGTCCCGCTGCGGGTCGGCCGCGTGACGGGACCGGAATCCCCGGGGTCGACCCGGGTCGACCTGGGGGACCGTACGGTCGTCGTTCCCGGAGGGTGGTCGACGGGGACCGTGGTGGTCGTCCGCCTCGCTGCGGCGGACGCCGGCACGGGAGAGGTCGTTCGGTTCGGGCCCGGGCTGCCGGCGCAGGTCACCGAGGAGATCCCGCTCGGAGCGAAGGTGCGATGACCTCCCCGGTCCGTCTCGACCTGCACGTCCACTCCCGCCACTCCCCGGACTCTCGCCTGACCCTCGAGCAGATCGCGGCCCAGGTCCCGTACGCCGGGCTCCGCGGATTCGCTCTCACGGACCACAATACCGTCGCGGGCCATCGCCAGATCCCCGGGCTGACGGGCCGGTACCCGAGCCTCGTCGTCCTGCCGGGCGTGGAGGTCTCCACGGTCGAAGGGCACCTGCTCGCCTACGGCGTGAGCGAGGCACCGCCGGCGCATCGGCCGATCGCGGAGACGGTCGAATGGGTCCGGGCCCACGGAGGGGAGCCCGTCCTCGCGCATCCGTTCCGCGTCTCGCATGGGGTCGGCCGTCGGGTGGCCGAGTCCGCGCCGGTCCGGGCGATCGAGGTCCTCAACGGCCACTCGTCCCTGGTCGTGAACGCGAAGGCGGAGCTGGTCGCGGCCCGCCGCTCTCTCGCCGAGACCGGCGGAAGCGACGTGCACGAGCTCGCCGACCTCGGCCGGGCCTTCACCGAGTTCCCGGGGGACGCCACCTCCGTCGACGACCTGCTCGAGGCGATCCGGAAGCGCGCGGTCGTTCCCGGCGGACAATCGCTACGCTGGGCCGGGCGCGTGCGGTGGGGGATCCGGGCCGGGGCGCTCCTCGCCTCCCGAGGATTCCGCCGCCTCTAGAACGGTCCCGGGTCCCCGACGGCTTTAAACCGCGGCCCCCTGCCGTCGGCCGCGCCGAGGTGGCAGAATGGTTAATGCGACGGACTGCAGATCCGTTTCCTGGGGGTTCGATTCCCTCCCTCGGCTCTATCAGATCTTCGAGCTTCACCGTGGACAGCTGGTCTCCTCGGGCGCGGAGGAATTCGTGATAGGTGCCCGGCACCGGCATATCCCCGGTCGAGGATCGGCCCGGTAGCGCAGGGACGCCACCCCCTCGTCGTCTAGCCGCCTTAAGACCGTCCGGGCGCGCCTTCCGACGGTGTCCTCGCGAGTGGGGCGGTGAGCGGGGACATCGTTCGAGCTACGGATTCGTCCCCGGAGATATCCTACTGGTCGCGGGACCATCCGAGCCGGCTGCGGCCGACCCCTTCAGGATCCATTCAACCTAAACCGCCGGGCGTATCGAATCCGTCCCGGCTCACGCTGGTCCACCTCTCTCTAATCGCCGATGGTTAGCGGCCGGCTCGGTACCGAGGCGCTGTTCTCTGCACCCCGGTAGGGTCGTGCCCTCCATCGGATCGATCCGCCCCGGGACCGAGAGCTACGGACCGGTTGGCTACCCGCCGGCGATGGGGGGTCAGCCTCATGCGGGGCGCGAGCTGTACGGCTTAGGGGCGTTGCCCGATTCCGCGGGGAACGCACGGTCGACGAGGCATGGCCGGCCATCGGACGGACCTGAGAATCGTCCTCTGGGCCGTCCTCGTGTCGGTCCTGGCGATTCCGCTCGGTGCGAGCGCGCCATCGCTGAGCGCGCGCGCCGCTTCCTCCCCGATCGACGGTTCGCCCCTTCCGTCGCCGTCGCGGGTGACGTGCCACGTTCCGAGCCTCTGTCCGTCCGGGACGGAGACCGTCCGAACCGGGTCCGCGCCGGTTCCGGAGCCCTTCGATGCGGGCCAGATGCTCGCGTGGTCCGAAATCCTTTCAGAAGCGCCCTCGGGTACGTTGGGCGCCGGGGCCGGCATGGTCGCCGACTCCAGCCCGGACTCCGCGATCGTCTTTGGAGGAGCGGGTATCCAGGGCCTTTCCAATGCCACTCTTTCGTACTCCGAATCGACGAATGCTTGGACGACCGTTCGGACGCGGAACGCGCCGGGCCCGCGGAGCGACTTCGCATTCGGTTTCGATCCGACGACGGGGGACGCGGTCCTCTTCGGAGGTCTCGTCAACCTGACGAGCGAGTCCGTTTCCTCTGCGACCTGGGCCTACAGCGTCGGCGCGGGGACCTGGACCAATGTCTCTCAGGCCGGTCCCCCACCCCGGGAGGATCCGGCGCTTGCCATCGATCCTGCCCTCGGCATCGGACTGCTCTACGGCGGAGAGAACCCCAACTACGAATCGGTCGGAACGATCGTCTACTCCGATCTCTGGGAGCTCAATCTCTCAACCTTCGCCTGGACCGAGATCAAGGTGACCAGCGGCCCCCGCCCCGCGCCCCTCGAAGGGGCCGCTCTGGCCTGGGACCCCTCGAACGGGGAGTTCCAGATGTTCGGCGGCTGCACCCCCTGCTCCAACACGGTCTGGGAGTTCGACCCCCTTTCGGACAAATGGTCCGAGCTGGCCCCCCCACCGAACGCACCGACACCGGTTTCCGGGGCGAGCTGGACGTACGACCTATCGCTCGGGGCGGACCTTCTCTTCGGCGGGACCGACGGCACGGCCGCCGAAAACGAGACCGCGATCTTCTACCCTGGGAACGACACGTGGGTCCCCCAGACCCTCCCCGGTCCGGATCCTCGTTGGTCCGCCGCCTCGGCCTACCTCAACGTCACCGGCAACGCGACCTGGCTCGTCGCGGGGGGAGCGACGCTGGCCGGTCCGGCGTTCGACCTTTGGCGACTCTCCGCGACGTCCGATCTCGAAATACGGGTCGAGAACGCCTCTGCGCCCAACGTCCCGGTCGCCGGGGCCGACCTCTCGCTGAACGGCCAGACCCTCGGGTCCACCACCGCTGAGGGGTACCTCAACCTGACCCAGATCAATGGCGTGGACTCCCCGCTCCGGGTCGACGCCTTCGGGTACTTCGCTAACACGAGCACGCTGTGGCTCCCTCCGGGGTCATCGACCCAGCGCATCGTCCTCCTGACCGTGATTCCGCCCCGCGACCTCGGAACGATCCTCGTCACCGTCGACGCGGCCGAGGGGGGTCCGATCGTCGGAGCGGACGTCAGTCTCACCCTTAACGGAACACCGGTCAATTCCGTACCGGCGATCACGGGCCCGACGGGAGTAGTGAATTTCACTCGCCTGCCGCCCGGGACGTTCAACGTCTCCGTCTCGGCCGCGGGCTGGCGGGTCAACTCCACCGAGGGGAACGTCACGCCGGGGGCCAAGACGTTCGTCACGGTCCAACTGTCCGCGGACCCGGTCCTCTCCGTGATCATCTCGGGAAAACTACCCTCGGGCTCCATCGTCCCGCTGGAGGGGGTGACGGTCTCCCTCAACGGAATCTCGTTCGGAGTGACCGACGCGAAGGGGAACCTCACTCAGCCAACGGCCGCGTTCGGCCCGTACAATGTGACCGGAGACGTGCCGGGGTACCTGCCGGGCTCCATCAAGGTCCTAGTGCCCTGGACGGGCGACGTGAACACGTCCCTCGTGCTCGTGTCCTTACCGGCGGGTGGGATCAACGTCCTGGTCGTCGACGGATCGAACGGCCAACCGCTCGACAGGGCCGAGGTCGACGTAGACTCGTCCGGTCCGCTTCCCTCGGGCTGGACCAACGTGACACTCTACACGAACGTCACGGGTCGGGCCAACGATTCGACGCTCCTCGAAGGCTACTACGAGGTCACCGCGGATGCCGCCGGCTACTACGCTTCGACTCCGGACCTGGTGCACGTCTTCCCGAGCGAGAACCTTACCCGGTCGATCGCGCTGGTCCGGACCCCCGGAGCGAACATCGCGTTCCTCGTACGATCCGCGACACGCCTGGTGCCGATCTTTGGGGCCAACGTTTCGGTCTCGGGCTACACGAGCGGGCAGACCGATCTCTTCGGTTTCTTCAACGTGTCCGAGATTCCCCCGGGAACCTACGTGGTGACGGCGTCCGCGACCGGGTACGTCTCGAACACGAGCATATTCCAGTTCTACGTCCTCGAGAACGCGACCATACCGATCAACCTCACCCCGTTCGTGCTCGCAGCTCCGCACCCTTCCGCGAGCCCCGCCGGTTCGGGGTCTCTATGGACGCTGTTGCTCGTCCCCGTGGTGCTTGCCGTGGGCGGGGTACTGTACACCGCCACGACGCGCAGCGACCGACCGGAGGAGGACGGCAGGAACGTTCTTGCCGAGCGGCGATCCGGTCCCCGCGCGCCCCCACCGGGGTCCCCATCCTAGCACTGCGCCCGCACGTATCACCTAAGGCAGAACCGTCGGGGGCCCCGAGGTGTCCGTCCGAACCGAATGTCGAGCACCTCGGCCGCGAAGGTCGTGGCTCCATCACAGGGAGAGCGCCATCGCTCCTCTGCGCTCGGGTCGGCACGGAGTCATCGGGTTCCACGGGCACCGGGACCCGACAAATCGCGTCTTCCCGCGGTGGTCGTGCTAGGCCGGTCGGGCCGGCGGTGGTTCGGGGCTCGACGGCGTCCCTCCGCCCCCGACGGACGGCGAGACCCCCGGCGACCTGAGCCGCCCGGACCACAATGCGATCATCACGACGACCAACGCGGCCAACGCGAGCGTCAGGCCGAGGAGGAAGTACAGGGGAAGATAGATCGCGCCCAGCACCAGCAGCCCGGCCGCGAATCCGGCGAGGGCCAGCGACGCGGCCCCCGGGGGAACGACCGATTCCGGCGTCCTCGGCCGGCTCCGGGTAGCGAGGACCGCTTTCTGTCCCTCTCGTAGTTCCTCCGGGGGCACGGCCGTGCCCCGGTCCGCCTCCGAACGGCGGAGCACGGCCCATCCCCAGGGCAGCGGCTCGTCCAGCGCCGTGCGCGGGGCGAGGGTGGTGATCATCACCCCGAGGAGCGCGACGGCGGCCAGCCCGACGAAGACGGGGTCCAGGCTGCCGGCGAGCGGCAGAACGGCGGTAGACGCTCCGCCGGTGAAGGTGGCGACGAGCCCCTGCGCTTGTATCACCAGGACCTGGGTGATCGCGTCGAAGAACTCGAGCCCGGAGAGGGGCCCACCCTGCGCGGCGATCGAGGGGACGGCGGCGAGGTACCATACCCCCAGGAAGAGCGTGAGCTCGAGCGTCGCGAGACGGCTCGCCGGGGAGTTACTGCTCCGCCACGCCCCCCCGAGGCCCACGAACGGTCCGCCCAGCATCACGCCCGCGGCCAGATCGAACCCCCCCATTCCCGCCGGGGAGGTGGGGAGTATCGCTACGAGGACCACGAGCAGAAGGGCCACCTCTCCGGCCCAGACGAGCCAGGGGGACCGCAGGAGACCGAGGGACGTGGCCAGCCCGAAGGAGAGGGCCAAAGCAAATCCCAGCGGGATCGCCGCCGAGTCGGGCGAGAACCCGATCAGAAATCGCCCGGCGAGGTAGAGAGGGGCCGGGATCAGGAGCAGGACGACCCAGGTTCGGTCGGTCAACGGCGGTCGCCTCCCGCGAGGATCTCGTCGTACACTTCCACCATGGCGACCCGTACCTCCGAGGCGGGATAGAGGGCGACCGGGGCGCCCGCGTCCCGGACGCGATTCAGGTGGGCGTCGATCTCGTGTCGCGCCGGCTCCCGCAGGAAGGCGAACGCCTCCCCGGAGAGCCGGTCGGGGTGCGGCGGATAGAGGTCGGCAAAGTCGGGGCTCAGGACCAGCAGCCGATGGCCTGGACCTCGGAGGGTCGCTACCGAGGCCTCGGCCCCGTGAGGAAGGTCAGCGAGGTTGGAGAACAGCACGATCGTCGTCGGTACCGAGAGGCGCTCGGCCGCGGCCCGCAACGCCGCGTCGAGGCGGAAGGGGTTGGGTGACAGGTGGATCCGGGCGAGGGCCTCGGTGAACTCGGGGCCGGTCTCGGGGTTCCCCCGCACCGGTAGGTGGCCTTCGACCACGTTCGAGAAGACCAGGAGTCCGACCCGGTCCGATCGGGCGAGCGCCGCGCCGATAAGGACCGTCGCGCCGTCGATGCTCAGCTCGAGGCTCTCGGAACCCGGGCGGCCGAGGCGCATGTCGCGACCGCAATCCACGATGACCAGGATGTCCGGGTGGACCTCCTCCTCGTGTTCCACGACATACATCCTCTCGATGGCCGACCGACGCCACGCGATCCTTCGCACGTCATCCATCGGCTGGTATTCGTGGAGCGCCCGGAACTCCGTGCCGGGCCCGCTCCGACGCCAAAAGGACTCCCCCGGTCCCTGTCGGGCGCTGGCGAAGGACGCCTGCGCTTCCTCGACCTTCAGGGACGGCGTCACGAGGACCGCCCAGCGGTTCTCGAGCTCCACCCACCGGCTCGCGAGCCCCAGGGGCTGGTGCGCGACGATCGTCGTGGGGCCGAGCCGGAACTCTCCCCGCTCCCGAGGACGAAAGAGGTAGGCCAGTCGCAGCGACCCGGCGCGCGGCCACCAGGTCCGGAGCTTGGGCGAACCGCCCACGACCTCGAACGTGTCGGGCAGGGGATCGAAGATCTCGGCATAGAACGCGCGAGGGACGACCAGCTCGAGGTCGACCGCCATCGATCCGAGCCCATCGATCGGCACCTGCGAGCTGTTCTCGAACCGCTGCCAGCGGAACCATCCGGTCCCAAGATCTCGCGTCGCCCGGTCGAAGGCGATGAGCTCCGCCGCGACGAACACGAACGCCGCCGTGGGGACCACGAGGAGCAGGAGGTTGAGAGTGAGGAGACCGATCAGAACGCCGCCCAGGCCCCCCGCGATCCAGGACCAACCCCACGGGCTCAGCACGACGCGCGAGCTCGACATTCTCGCGAGTCAGCGCGGGGCAGGGACCTGGCTAACGCAATCCCTGAGGATGGTGCGGACCGCTTCGTAGGGGCCGTGGGCGGCGGCATCCCCGAGACGGCGGTTCCGGAACTCAGAGCGGACCCGCACGCGATGATTGAGCGTTGCGAACGCGAGTTCCTTCACATCGTCCGGAGTGACGTATCCCCGGCCGGAGAGAAAGGCGCTCGCGCGGGCGGCCCGCATGAACTGAACGGCGGCCCGTGGCGAGGCCCCTACCGCGATCCCGGCATCGACCCGCGTCGCCCGGACGATCTCCGTCGCGTACCGCACGACCGCGTCCTCGACGTGAACGGAGGAGAGCGACGCGGGAAGCCGCGCGATCTCCTCCGCGGAAAGGACCGGATCGGTGTTCGCCTCGCCCGGAGGGTTGAGCTGCGAGCGGACGATCGTTCGCTCCTCGTCCTCGCTGGGGTACGACATGATCCATCGAAAGACGAACCGGTCGAGCTCCGCCTCGGGAAGGGGGTACGTGCCCTCCTGCTCGAGCGGGTTCTCGGTGGCGATCACGAGGAACGGCCGAGGCAGCCGATGGGTTTCTCGGTCGATCGTCACCTGGCGCTCTTGCATCGCTTCGAGCAGCGCGGACTGGACCTTGGCCGGAGCGCGGTTGATCTCGTCCGCCAGGACCAGGTTCGCGAAGATCGGACCCGACCGATAGACGAACGACCGATCGCGCGGGTCGAGAACGAGGCTACCTAGGATGTCGGAGGGGAGCATGTCCGGGGTGAACTGGATCCGCTGGAAGGACAACCCGAGGGCGCGGGCGTACGCCCGTGCGAGCATCGTCTTCGCAATCCCCGGAACTCCTTCGACGAGCACGTGGCCCTCGATCACCAGCGCGATCGTGAGCGCCCGCACGACCGGCTCCGAGCCGATCACCTGGGATCCCACGCTGGCCTGCAGACGCTCGAGCATCGCCCGCGCCCGGGCCGGCGGCACGACCTCCGCGGACCAACCCTCGACCGGCCGGCGGGGATCGACCGCGGGGGATGGCATGCCGTCGGCGGCCGCGACGGAATCCGGCGGAAGGGGCGGAGCCGTCATCGGGCCGCCTCCAGCTGCGGCCAGATCGCCCGAACCTCACGGAACCCCTCTTCGAAGATCGCGCCGGCCCTGGCCTTCCGGACCGGCCGCCTCCAGCGGGACCAGAGGTCCGTCAGTCGAGGGTCCTCCGCCAGGTCGGCGAGACGGTAGGCGTCGTCCAATCGACGAACGAGCCGCCAGGCCCGGAGGAGGAGAGGGTCGCGGGATATGCGATACGGCCGGAACCACCGGTAGAGTTCCTGGTTCGACAGGTGATGGTACAGGTTGAGCTCCTGAAGCAGCCGACCGAGGACGGCGCTGATCCCCGGAGCGAGCCGGCCGTTGCGGAGATCTCGGTCCAGCCACGCAATCGGATCGACCATCCACCGGATGCGAACGGGATAACCGGAGAACCGGGGAGGGTTCGCGAACCGCCGCCAACTCCACCAGGTCAGCGCCGCACCCGCGGCGATCACGAGGGGAAGCGTGAGGGGCAGAGCGGTGATCATACCAGCGAACTTTCCCATCCGGTCATGAACGTCTCGGGGCCCCGGACGTGGTTTCGCGCGAAACCGAGAAGGTATCGGCGAAGGCGCGGTCAACGGGCCCCCGGGGCTGGGAGCGGGGGTCGTAGACCCAGGCGAGGGCGGTCTCGGTGTAGATTCGCTCGACCAAACCCCGGATCGCCTGGGGGTCGGCCGGCGCGACCCCTCCAAATCGGACGGGTTCGTACAGACGATAGAGCTCGGGCAGGAGGTCGCAGAGCTTTCCCATGTCGGTGCGCAGGCGGCTCGAAACGAACTCGAGCGAAGTGCACCCCGGCGGTATGTCGAGCCCATAGGCCCGCACCGTGTCCGCGAACACCCGGTCGAACGCGAGCAGGATCGCGGCATCCAGCTTTCCCGCGTCGCAGAGCCCACGAACACGGGAGACCACTGGGTTCTGTCCGAGGTCCAGAGTAGGAGCGTTCCCCGTGCCCGGACCTCGCGGTAGCGAACCCGACAACGAAGAACCCCCCACAGAGTAAGTCGCACGCACCTTGAACCCTTTTCCCGTCGACTGGTCGTGCATCCGCGGGGAGGTGGGGCGCGAATCATGGACGGCAAGTGGAGCCCTCTCGAAGGCCCGCCGGCACGCCGGCCCGGTCCACCCTCTGTGACACGGGATCGATCGGAGAAGGTCCCCCGCGGCATTCAAACGAAACGCCGTGCCGCTCCGTCCGGTCGCGATGCCGGCGGTTTCCCGCCGAGCTGCGCGGGCCGATCGAAGGTTCCTCGACCTAGGATAGCGTCCCAAACGGAGGCCGAAGGCGTACGGTCGGTTCATCCCGGTCGCACCGGGCCGGGTCCGTTCGTCCGCAAGCTTCGATACCCGATTCGTGGGAAATCCGAACAGGTTCGGGAACGATTCTTGGACCGGGAATCCCATGCAGGTTCATGGACTTCAAGGCGAACGCGGAGATAGCGCGAATCGAGCTGAAGCGACTGAAACTACAGAGGGACATCAAGAAGAACGCCAAACTCGCCGTGGCTGCGCTCGGGCGGTTCGACTTCTTGGTCGGGGTCACGTACGCGTCGAAGGCGGCCTCGGCACAGGCGGCGGACGACGCGCTCGCAGACCAGGCGGACCGTCTGAGGCTCTACGGATCGGTCAAGAAGCCCGTCACTCGACGGGCGACGAAGCGGAGGACCAGTGACGCTCCTTCGCCCCCGGCCCCTCCTCCCTGAAGGCGCGACGGCCGGAACCATCTCGGGGCCCCGGGACTAGGGACGCTCCCTAGCTCTCTCGGGCTCCAATTCCCACAGAGTTACCGCGAGCGTCGGATCGCGTGAGCTCACGGGACGAGTTCGTTCGTCCCGTGGGGGCGAACGATTCTGTCCGTCCTCTGGAAAGCTTATCGCTCGTCCAACCTCCGGCAGGCTCCGGACCATGAAGAACGCTCTGAAGAGCCGGTTCCGCACTTCTCGGGACCCCTGTTTCGGCACCTGGATCTCGTCCTCGTCCGTCGTGTGCCTCGATGCGCTCAAGGGAATGGGATTCGAGTGGTTCATGATCGATACCGAGCACTCCCAAGTGAACCCCGAGACCCTGGCCGCGATGGTGGCGGTGTTGGCCGGCGGAGGACCTACCCCGCTCGTGCGGGTGGGGGACGTGGACCAGTATCTCATCAAGCAGGCGCTGGACTCGGGCGCCCACGGGATCCTCGTGCCTCTCGTGAGCACGGAGGCGCAGGCGAGGGCCGCCGTCGCGTATGCGAAGTATCCTCCCGACGGAGTGCGCGGGGCGGCCGCCGCCGCCTCGTCGCGCTACGGGACCGAGCTCGCGTCCTACCTCAGGAACGCCAACGCCGAGACGTTCGTCGGCGTCCAGATCGAGACCAAGGAGGCGCTCGACCACCTCGAGGCGATCGCCGGCGTGGAGGGGGTGGACATGCTGTTCGTGGGACCGACCGACCTGACCCTGAGCCTGGGCCTCCTCGACGACCGGAAGAACCCGAGAGTGCGCGACGCGATGCGTACCGTGGTCGAGGCGTGCGAACGGCACGGCAAGGTTCCGGGAACGCTGGTCATCGACGCCGAGGAGAAGCGGTCGGCGGTCGACCTCGGTTTCCGCTTCGTCTCGCTCGCGTCTGACGTTCGGTTCCTCCTCGACGGAGCGCGCGCCTTCCGAAACGCCTGACGCGGGGCGTCGGCGGTTTTCGGTCTGCCGCGGTCCCGCCTCTCTCGAAGGGCGGGACTTCGCGGACCCGTCCCCCGGAACGTCCCTGTCGGCCTCTCCCCTGGGAGCCGCGACTAAATAGCTCCCCGCGTCCCTGGGGCGGAACATGCAGCTCCGCCACCAGGAATCGAGCGATCCGATCGGCCGTGCCCTTGAGTGCGCCGACCGGTGCGCCAAGGACGGCACACCGGACCATCCGCTGACGCCCGAACTGTTCTGGGAGGACCTCAAACGGGACGGGTTCTACTTTCCGAACGATCCCCCCGGAAGCGACGAGCACGGACGCTTCTTCGCCCATCTGGTCCTAGACCACGCGGTCGCCCTCCACCGGATCACGGGGAACACCTCCCAGCACCACTACTGGGCCCTCCAGTAGGCCGGTCCGAACTCCGGCAGTCGCAACGTCGGGTCGAAGCTCGGTGCCGCGCCGGAGGGGTCGCGGGCTACCGCGACAGGAACGTCACTTGGCAGAGGGCAGCGTAGGCATCCCGCCTCGCGATGATCGCGGCCGGGTCGGTCAGATACGACGGGTCGTTGGTCGCGATGAGCCGCATCGCGTTCAGAGCTGCCTGTTGGCCCCAGTTCCGCAGGTGTTCCATCGTGCAGAAGTAGAAACCTCGCAGATTCTCGGGCAGGTTCGCCGGGTAGGCGGCCACGCGCACCGCCAAGCTCCCCTTCTTGATCGGACCGCTACACCACGGGCAGAGACGCCCCTCTTCCTCGATCGGGACGCTCTCCAGGGTGAACGGGGACGCCATCGAAGAGACCAGGACGCGCCGCCCGAAGAGGCTTGCTCTGGCCCGGCCAAAAGGGCCGATCCCGGTCGGATAGCGCCCGGGTCCGTTGGAGGACCCGGATCGTGCGGGCGCAAGAGACCGGTGGGTGGTGGGGGGCGTCGAACGCCGACCGGAACCCCCGGGTTATTATCGGTGCCTGCTAGCGCGGTTCGGATCGGACGGACGTGGACGTCAGCTTCGAGCTCCTCCTGCTCAAGGTCGCGATCGCTCCGGCGTTCGTCGGGGTCGTCAGCCTCATCGCCGTGCGCTACGGCCACGCCACCGCCGGTTGGCTCGTCGCCCTGCCCATCAACACGGGCACCATCATCTTCGTTCTCGCCCTGACGGAAGGTCCCGGGTTCGCGGCGACGGCCGCCGCCGGAGCCCTCCTGGCGATCGTGTCGCTGTCGGTGTTCACGGTAGGATACGCCCGCTCCGCGCTGCGATACCGCTGGCCGGTCTGCCTTGGGATCGCCGCCGCCGGATTCGCGGCCTCCACGCTCATCCTGAGCCAGGCGCCCGAGCTGGTGCCCGTCGACCTGGTCGGGTCCGTCCTCGCGATCGTGGTCGTGCTCGCGATCCTGCCGAAGCAGGACGCGTCGGTTCCGGCGACCCCGACCCCGCGCTGGGAGATCCCGCTCCGAATGCTGACCGCGGCCGTCCTCGTCCTCGCGATCACGACCGCGGCCGAGAACCTGGGGCCCCGACTGAGCGGTCTCCTGAGTCCCATCCCGGTGTTCACGGTCACGCTCGTGATCTTCACGCATTCCCGAGAAGGACCCGCGCCCGTGTTCGTCTTCCTCAGAGGCCTGCAGTACGGCCTCTTCAGTTTCGCCGCGTTCTGCGCGGTGGTCGCCGTCCTTCTCGTGCCCTTCGGCCTGGGGGTCGCCCTCGGCGCTGGGCTGGCCGCGTTCCTCGGCGTGTACGGGCTCGTGCGGGCGGTGCTGGCCCGGTTCCCCTCGCGCCCGGCGAAAGGACCCGCTACGACCCCGTGACCCCCGAAGGGAACCTCCCTCGGGAGTCCGTTGGGTCTCGATCTCTCGGGTACCTCGCGGCCGGTCCTACCCCGCGGAAAGGGGAACGGAGAGCCGCTTCTCTTACCCCGGGTTGGCCCACCGGCGGATGCGGCGGGGCTCGTCGGCCGATCTCCGTCCCGCCTTCCCCGACCGCGTTCGCAAGGAGGGCGACTTCGCCGCCGTTCCTATCGACGCCCTAATCGCGCTCGCCCGTGACGGGGTCTCGAATGGTCTCGCTATCCTCGGGAGGTTCTCGCTCCGCGTCCGAGAACGTGGCGAGGGTGACTTTCGCGAAGAAGGCCGCCAGGACCGCCGCGATGAGGGTGAGGATGAGAACTACAACGTAGTCCGGCCACGCCAGGAGCGCGAATACCACCAGCGCTCCTATCGCCAGCGCCACCCAGCCCCGAACCCGGCCGCGGTTCGTGTCCGCGAGGGTCTCGCCTCTGAGATTCGTCAGGGCGAGAGGTGCCTTGCTCGGACCGGAGACCACCACGGGTCAGTGCACCGGCGGGGGGCCGGCGGACCTGGGCCGTAGGATACGGTCACCCGCTCCCGAGATTCGCCCGCCGGTCCGACCTCGCCGCTCACAGCGCGTGCGAGGCGCGGGGCGGCTTGGGGGGAGGCGGCGACTTCGAGACGAGCACCGAGCAGCGGGCGTGGTGCAGGATTCCGTCCGAGACGCTTCCCAGGAAGAACCGTCCGGCTTCCGAGAGCCCGCGGGAGCCGACGACGATGAGGTCCGAGGGATTCTTCTCGGCGTACTCGAGGACCCGGTCGACCGGGTCGCCTTCGAGGAGCACCGTCTCCACGTGAGCGACCCCTTCCTTCTGAAGGGCGACCTTCTCGGTCACCAGCATCGTACGCACCGCTTCGATCGTCTCGGCGACCGCCTCGCCCGGAGGCATCTCGATCCCGTAGGCCCCGGCGATCACCGGGAGGACGCACACGAGGGTCAGCTTCGCGCCGGTGACCCGGACGATCTCGACCGCCTCCACGAGCGCGTGCTTGGAGGGCTGCGTACCGTCGTAGGCGACCAGGATGGAGCTCAGCACCATGGTTTCCGGAAACCCCGACGATTCGATATAGGTTGGGGAGCCGCGTCTCGAGCGCGTTCGCCGCCGTCGGTGACCCCGGGACCGGCCGCTCGACCTTCTCGGGACCCGGGATTCCCTCCCGAGGTCGAGACGGCCGGGCTCCCGGAACCGCGATATGGGGGACGAACTTCCGTCCGAGCGTGAAGGCGCTCGTCCTCATCGGGGGCTTTGGTACGCGTCTGCGACCGGTCACCTACAGCGTCCCGAAGCAGCTCATCCCGATCGCCGGGAAGCCTATGCTCTACCACGTCCTCGACCTTCTGCCTCCCGATGTGGAGGAGGTCGTCCTGGCGACCGGATACAAGGCCGACCTCATCGCGGCGTACGTGGCGGCGCACCCGCCCCGCTGGCCGGTCCGCACCGTCCCCGAGGCCGAACCCCTCGGCACCGGCGGAGGCATGCGGAACGCGAGCGAGGGGATGTCCGACCCGTTCTACCTGATGAACTCCGACGTGATCGCCTCCGCGGACCTCGCTGCCCTCGCGCGGAGTCACATCGCTCACGGAGGGGTCGGCACGATGGCCCTCTTCGAGGTCGAGGACACCAAGCCGTACGGCGTGGCCGCCCTCGGGGAAGGGGACCGCATCACCGGATTCGTGGAGAAGCCCGAGCCCGCGCTCGCTCCGTCGCACTGGATCAACGCAGGGCTCTCGCTATGGCGTCGGGAGGTCCTCGACCAGATCCCGGCGGGCCGGCCCTCCAGCTTCGAGCAGGAGGTCATCCCTCACCTGGTCGACCAGGGGCTCTACGGGTTCCGCCTCTCCGGCTACTGGGACGACGCGGGCACGCCCGAGAGGCTCCTACGGTCCCAGAAGCTCCTGTTCGACGCCGGCCGGGGCGGAAAAGCCGGCCTGCCGCCGGGGTCGTTCGGCAACGGGCCCGTGGCGATGATGCCCGGCGCGACCGCGACCGGTGCCTCGTTCGGCAAGTACGTGACCCTCGGGCCGGGAGCGGTCGTCGAGGCCGGGGCGCACGTCGAGAACTCCGTCCTCATGGACGGCGTGCACGTCGAAAAGGAAGCGATCGTGGTCGGAAGCATCCTCGGGCCGCACTCCCGCGTGCGCGTCGGCCACCGCGTCTCGGGCCAGGTGCTCGGCGAGCACAGCGAGACCTGAACCGCCTCCGCCGGGCGGAGGAAGTCGTATCGCACCCCCCGCCGTAGGGTCCTCGATGAACGCGCCCGGGTCGCCGGAGCCATCGCCGGCCTCGACCCCCCCGGCGGCCGAAGGTCCCATCGGACGGGTCGCGTCCCGGCTCGGCCGGCTGGACCAGGGGGTCCGGTCGGCCGCCCGACGTGGCCGTCGCGTATCCTGGATGGCGTGGGGGTTCCTCTTCGCGGCGGCCGCCGGGGTCCCCGTGGTCGAGATCGGGGTCTACCTCATCGGGATCTTCACGGTGGGAGAGGCCGGCCTGCTGACGGCGATCGCGCTCGGCACCCTCCCGGCGGTCGTCCTCTTTGGCCTGACCGTGCGAGAGCTCCTCCTCGGACGTCGGGAGGCGCGAGGTTACCTCCGCGAAGACCGGCCCTGGTCGGGCGAGGAGGTCGGGGAACCGTTCGGCTTCGGGGTCAGCCTGCTCTCGGTGCAGGAGAACCAGAAGCAGATCTCCCGCGTGCGGGGCGAGCTCGAGATCTCGATGATCCCGCTGATCCTGGGCGGGATCGCGTTGCTCGAGATCGCCGGCTCCTTGGTCCTCGCCGAGCTGATCGGCCCGGTCTCGCAGGGCCTCACGCCGCTCGAGGTCGCCTTCTTTCCCCTATTCCCTCTCGTCATCATCATCCCGACGATCTGGGCCCTCTGGAGGGTCGCCCGACAGTGGGTCGACCAGTACCAGCGAGGGTTGGACGGCCAGGTCCGGCAGCTGATCTCCCTCGAGGGAGAGTTTCTGGGGCGGTTCGCGAGCCCGAGCGGGGGGGCCTAGGGGAACGATGGACCGCCCGGACCTCTTCGTCCTCGGACGGCTCCTCGAGGGCCTCGCGCTCGCCGCGGAGCCTCCGTTGCGGACGCAGCTGCAGCAACGCGCCGGAGTGAACTACACGATGCTGGAGCGCTACCTCGAATTCCTGACCGGCCACGGCCTCGCGCTCCTGGACGGGGACGGTCGCCTTTCGCTGACCCCGAAGGGGGTCGAAGCCTACCGCTTCCTGTCGGTGAGCCTCGCCCAGATCTTCGACGTTCCGAACCAGGGAACCCCGCTGCGAGAGCTCGGCCGCCCGGGCGCCGGTCGCTAGGCTCGCGGTCTACGCGCTCGGCCCTGTGACCACGACCTTCACGCTGTCGGCGGGTCGCTGCGCGAGGCGGAACGCCTCGCCGATCTGGGCGAGCGGAATGCGGTGCGTGACGAGGTCGGAGAGGGGGAGCGTGCCGGCGACCGTGAGGCGATGCACCTCGAGGACGTCCGGCTCGGTCGTGGCGTACGACGGGATGAGGCGGACGCCCCGCAGGTAGAGGTCCTGGAGGTCCGCGTCCAGCCGGCTGCCGGCCTCGGGCAGTCCGAAGAGGTTCACCGTGCCCCCCCGCCGGACGAGCTCGGTCGCGAGGCGGGCCACCGAAGGGTGGCCCGTGGCGACGACCACGAGGTCGACCCCCTTACCTCCGGTCGCCGCCCCGACCGCGGCCTTCGCCGCGCCCTCCTCTCTCGGGTCCACGGTCACGTCGATGTGGCCCCGGTCGGCGGCGGCGCGGCGCAGGGGAGAGATCTCCGTCCCGCCGACCCAGGACGCCCCCAGGGCACGGACGAGCCGAGCGTAGAGCAGCCCGACCGGTCCGAGCCCAAGGACCATGACGGTCGCCCGCTCGGGCAGCCCGACCTTGCGGATCGCGGTCAGGGCACAGCCGGCGGGTTCGAGCAGGCTCCCCGCATCCCAGTCCACCGTCGGGTCGAGGCGGAGCACCGCCCGTCGCTCCACGTTCTCCCGCGGCACGCGGAACGTCTCGGCGAACCCGCCCGGATCGATGTTGGTCTTCGAGTAGGTGGGGCAGAACGTGTAGTCGCCCCGAGCGCATACCTCGCAGGCATAGCAGGGGACGTGGTGGTGGACGAAGACCCGGTCCCCCACGGCGAGCCCCTCCACACCGGCGCCGACCCGGGCGATGCGGCCCACCGGCTCGTGGCCGAGGATTCCGGCCGACTTGTAGTTCCCCCGCAGCTTCTCGAGGTCGGTGCCGCAGACCCCGCAGGCGGCCAGCGAGACCGTGACCTCGCCGGGGCCCGGAATCGGCTCGGGAACGTCGCCGAGGGCGACCTCCCCGGACCCGGCGAGACGGCCGTACTTCATGCCCGAGCGCGTGCCGCCCGGATCGAGGCGTCCATGACCTCGATCGCTTCGTCGATCTCCTCGCGCTGGATGACGATCGGCGGGATGTACCGGATCGAGGAACGGCCGCACGGCAGGAGGATCAGCCCGCGGTGGTAGGCCTCCTCGAGGACCCGGTCGCGGAACTTCGTCGCCGGCTCCTTGGTCTTGCGGTCGACGACGAACTCGGTCGCGGTCATGAGCCCCAGGCCACGGACGTCCCCGATCTCGATGTACTTCTCGGCGAGCTCGCGAAGACGGCCGAGCAGGTACTCCCCCTGGAGGCGGGCGTTGTCGAGGAGGTGGTCCTTCTCGATGACGTCGATCGTGGCGTTCGCCGCCGCGACCGAGACGAGGTTGCCCCCGAACGTGTTCGAGTGGGAGCCTTGGACCGTGTAGTCGAGGTCCTTGCGGAAGATCATCGCGCCCATCGGGAGTCCGCCCCCCAGCGCCTTCGCCAGCGTGACGATGTCCGGGACGATCCCGTGGTGCTCGATCGCGAACCACTTGCCGGTCCGTCCCATGCCGGCCTGGACCTCATCGTCGATGAACAGGATGCCGTGTTCGTCCAGGATCGACTTGATCGCCTTGTGCCAGCCCGGCGGTGGCACGACGTACCCGCCCTCGCCCATCACCGGTTCCGCGAGGAAGGCGGCAACGTCGTCCGGCGGGATCAACGTCTGGAAGTAGAGTTCCTTCAGGATCTTGGCGCAGTAAAGGTCGCAGCTCGGGTACTGGAGCTTGTAGGGGCAGCGGTAACAGTAGGGGGCGGGGATGTGGGTGCCGCCGCCGACGAACGGAGCGTAGCCGGCCCGTTGGACCGGCTTCGAGGAGGTCATCGTGAGCGAGCCCATCGTCCGGCCGTGGAAGGCGCCGAGGAGCCCGATGATGATCGGCCGCTTCCGGTTCCAGTGGGCCAGCTTGAGAGCCGCTTCCGCGCTCTCCGTCCCGCTGTTCGTGTAGAAGACCTTCTTCTCGAAGTCTCCCGGGGTCATGCGCGTCAGGCGCTCGGCGAGGCGGACCTGGTTCTCGTAGTAGAAGTCGGTGCCGGCGAAGTGGCACAGCCGGCCTGCCTGCTCGCGGACCGCGCGGACGACATGGGGGTGCGAGTAGCCGACCGTGTTGACGCCGACGCCCGACGCGAAGTCGAGCAGGCGGTTGCCGTCGACGTCCGTGATCCAGACCCCCTCCCCCGATTCGGCGACGATGGGGGCGGTCTTGGTGCTGGTCATGAGGAAGCGGGTGTCCTCGGCGACGATCTTCTGGGCCTTCGGTCCCGGGATCGGGGTCTTCAGGAGGATCCCCTTGCGGGGCGCGCTCTTCGACGGGTCGGGTGAGGGAGAAACCGGTGCCGGGACTGTCTGACTCATGAGGTCACCGCCTCGCCAAGGCCGCGAGGCAGGTAAATCTTCTCGGTGGGTTCGATTGAACGGAGGCTTGCCTTTGGAGCGTCTGTTTTTATGCCGAGCTCCCGGGTCGTTCCTCGTTCATGGCTCCGGAGGAGGCCGACGACCGCGAGGTCGAGGAGATCCGCGAGATCGTCCCGGCCCGGGCCGTGCTGACGGAGCTCGCCCGCGGTTTCCTCCTCGTGAACGAGTCGAATCCGGCGCGGGCCGTCCGCTTCGCGGAGACGTTCCTCAAGGAGCGCGCGGGTCGGATTGCTCCGGCCCGCGTTGAACCGATGCCGAAGGTCACCCTCGCGCGCCTCTCGCTCGGTCGGTTCCCGCGGGGAGCGGTCGAGCCGAACGGGATGTCCTCGTCCGGGTGGAACGACCCCGAGTGACCGGCCCGTCCCCGTCGCGGACCGCGAGATAGGCCGTGAGGTCCTCGGGGAACGTCTTCCTCGTCAGGGTCAGGCGCACCCCGCGGGGGTCTCCGAAAAGCCCCCCGGGGCAGACCAGCACCGAGGACGCGAGACAGCGCTGGGCCAGGGAATCCCCGCCCGACGGGTCCCCTCGGTCGAAGCCCACGGGGGCGACCGGGACCGTCTCTCCCGGGAAGGCGGAGCGCCACGCAGCGCGGTTGGGGTCGAGGACGCTGCGGACGTCCCGGCGGATGCGTTCCCGCGCCTTGAGGCAGGCGAGCGCGGCCGCGACGGAGTAGTCGGGGACCTGGTCGAAAGCGAGGCCATGGAATCGGGCGTATTCCTCGGTCTCGGCCTCGGGAGCGACCAGGAACCCGACCCGGAAGTCATCGCCCGCGAAGAACTTCGTGAACGAGCCGCTGACCCACGCGCGAGGGTGGGACCCTTCGGCGAGCGAGGGGCTGTCGGCGAACTCCCGGAACGTCTCGTCCACGAGGAGGTGCTCGGCGTCCTCGGCCCAGCCCTCGAGCCGGTCCCGGCGCCACAGGTCGCCCTCGGGGTTCCGAGGCTGCGAGACGAGGGCGATTCCGACAGGCCCCGTCTTCTCGGTCACCGCGAAGCCGGCCTCCCGGACCCCGTCGAAGAGCGGCGGATACTCGGGGAACGCGACCCGGCAGGTCCGCTTCGGAGACGACGCCCGAGTTCGTAGGAACAGCGGCACCGAGGCGTTCGCTTCGGTCGCTCCGTGGGTCAGGAACACCCGGCTCGGGTCGACCCCGACAAGGTCTGCGAGGGCACGCGTCAGCTCGTTCGCGTCGGCAGCCCGGATCTCTCGCTCCGTCGGGAGCGGGTGTCGAATCGACCCGAACATCCCGCTCTGCGCGAGATTGTGTCGGACCTCGGTGTGGGAATCGATCCAATCGGCCAGCGGGAACCGCACGACCCCTCCATCCCGCCCGAGGTAAGGGGTTGACGCTCGTTCGGAGCAATCCGCCCGCTTGGGGCCGCGGGGGGAAATCGGGCGGACTCGGGGGCGCCGGTCCAGCCGAACGCTCAAGAGCGGGGAACGACGACCCCGGGCGATGGCGCCCGCACGACCCACCGGACCTTCGGTCACGATCGGGCCCGGAGGGCGGATCCTCGCGCTCTCGGCCGCCTGGTTCACCGACGGGGCGGTCCGTCGCACCGAGGCCCGTCGGGCGGGACGCTGCGTAGAATGCGGCGCCGCTCTCGCGAGCCACCGGACCCCCTACTGTTCGCGCCGCTGCCGCTGGAGGTTCCACGGGCACTACTTCTGGGACTCGGCCCGTTCGTATGTGATGCTCCGGGACCGCTACACGTGCCGGATCTGCGGCACCCGGCGCCGGGCCCGTGAGCTGGATGTCGACCATATCGTCGAGATCGCCCTCGGAGGTCCCGCGCTCGAGTACTCCAACCTTCAGACCGTCTGCCGCCCGTGTCACCGGACCAAGACGGGGCAGTTCCGCCGGGCCCGGTCCGCCGCGACGGCCGCCGACTAACTAACCCGGACGTCAGTAGGGCTTCATCTGCGGGAACCTTTTCCCTCCCCTCCAGGGAAGACGATGAAGGTCGGGATCCTGGGCAGTGGGGAGGTAGCGCGATCGCTCGGCACCGGGTTCACCACCTTGGGTCACGACGTGAAGCTCGGCACGAGGCACCCGGACCAGCCGGTGCTCGCCGAGTGGGTACGGTCCGCCCACGGGAAGGGGTCGGTCGGTACGTTCTCCGAAGCCGCCGACTTCGGAGAGGTCGTGGTGGTCGCCACGCTCGGGGTCGCTACGGGTGAGGCGGTCCGCGCGGCCGGCGTACACCGGTTCGACGGGAAGGTCGTGATCGACGCGACCAATCCGCTCGTCATGAAAGAGAATGCGCCGCCGTCGCTCGCGGTGGGCCACACGAACTCGGCGGGAGAGGAGCTTCAGAAGTTGCTCCCCAAGTCCCACGTGGTGAAGGCGTTCAACACGATCGGGAACCCGAGCTTCTTCCGTCCGTCGTTCCCGGGGGGACCTCCGGACATGTTCATCTGCGGGAACGACGCAGCGGCCAAGAAGACCGTCACCGGGATCCTGCACGACTTCGGCTGGCCGTCCGTGATCGACACGGGCGGGATCGAAGGCGCGCGCGAGCTCGAGTCGCTCTGCGTCCTCTGGGTGAAGACCGCCCTCAGCCTGGGCAATTGGAACATCGGGTTCAAAGTGCTGAGGAAGTGAACGGGTCGGGCGCCGGGAACCTATCCCACGGAGTGGAAGAGCTCCTCCCAAGAGAACGGGATTCCGGTCCCCGTATTGTAGAGCAGGACCCGCTCGCCCGGGCCCACCCAACCCCGCTCCCGGAGCTTCGGAAGGGCGGCGTAGGGCGCCGCCCCTTCCGGAGAAACGGAAACGCCGTGGCGCGTCGCGAGCGAACGCATCGCGGCGAGGATTTCCCGGTCGCTCACCGTGACCCCGTTCCCGTGGGTCGACCGGACGGCCTCGAGGATCCGCTCGGAGGAGAACGGCGCCGGCACGAGGAGGCCCGGAGCGACCGTGTGGGGGTCGGTCCACGGGGTCACGCGAGCGGCGTCTTCCGCCAGCGCCCGGACGACCGGGGCGCACCCCTCGGGTTGGACCGCATACAGACGGGGCGGCCGGTCCAGGAGACCCAGGAGCCTGAGCTCCGAGAAGGCCTTCGCCATCCCGACCAGACCCGTGCCGCCGCCCGTGGGATAGACGATCGCGTCGGGCATGCCGTCCGAAGCACATTGCTCGAAGACCTCGAGCCCCATCGTCTTCTTGCCCTCGACCCGGTACGGTTCGCGCAGCGTGGACATGTCGAAGGAGCCCCGGTCCTTCTCCCGGGAACGGGCCCGCTCACCGGCCTCTCGGATCGTCCCCGGGACCTCCACGACCTCAGCTCCGTAGAGGCGCACGGCGTTCTTCATCGGGGTCGGCGTGCGTTCGGGCAGATAGACGCGGGCGGTGAGGGCGGCGCGGGCGGCGTAGGCGGCCAGCGCGACCCCGGCGTTCCCCGCGCTCGGCACGAAGAGGTCGGTCAGCCCGAGCTCCTTCGCGCGAGAGACGGCCACCGCCATCCCTCGCGCCTTGAACGACCCGGTCGGCATCGACCCGTCGTCCTTCAGACTGACCACCGTGCCCTCGACCTCCCCGAGCGACAGCACGGGAGTGAACCCCTCACCGAGGGTGACGATCGCAGAAAGGGACTGGACCGGAAGGAGCTCCCGATACCGCCACAGGGTGGCCGGCCTTGCGGAGACCGCCCGGAACCAGGGACGGGCCTCGAGCTTCCCGAGCTCGTAGGTCGCGAACAGCGCTTGGCCGCAGGTAGGGCAGGTCGACGCGACCCGAGAGGCGGGGAACGAAGTGCAGCACGCCCGACATTCGAGTTCCTTCAGGAGGGATCCGGATCCGGTCACGGGCGCATTCCCCTAACGCCCGGGGAGCATAACCTGGGTTGCCCTCCCGGGCCGCGTCGGCGCAGTCCTTCCCGGGGCCGACGAGGATTGTGCCGGTCTGCCGCATTTATCCACTGCGGTTCTTGGGTCCGTTCCATGCCGCTCTTCGTCGCGGAACACCAGCACCCGAACGACCGCTGCCCGGCCGGAAACCCCCAGATGGCGCCCGCCCTCCTCCAGTTGGTCTCGAAGGCGAACGCGGAGAAGCACGGGATCCACATCCACGGCGATGGAGTGATACGAGGCCAGCATCACCTCTTCCTCATCGTGGACGGCCCGAGCGAGAAAGCCGTGCAAGAGTACTTCGCCCCGTTCGGCATGGTCGGGTCGCTGAAGGTGCACCCGGCCTCGCACTGCGAGGAAGTCGTCGCCCGCGGGTCGTGCTGAACGACCCGGGTGGGTAGTGCCGACGCGGCCCGGCCGCGCCGGTCCGGTCGCGCCGCTCGTCCTAGGTTCCGTGCGGAGCGGGGGGTGGTTCGCCCATTCGTTCGATTCAGATCGGGATGCGGCTCGTCCTGGTCCCACTCCGGGGAGGGGATGAGGAACACGCGCGGGACCGGTCCGTCTCGGTTCTTGGCCCCCCGGAGCTTCTCGGAACGTGCCCGGGGGCGATCGTCTCGCTCGACCGGAAGGGCGGGACGAAGACGGAGATGGGCTCTGTTAAGGGGGTGACATCGCTGCGAGACTCACGTTGGACGCACCGTCGGCCGTACCGGTGCTCACGACCCACGAGCTCACCCGGCGATTCGGCGACCTGACGGCCGTGGACCACCTCTCGGTCTCCGTAGGCCCCGGAGAGATCTTCGGACTGATCGGCCCCAATGGGGCGGGAAAGACCACCACGATCAAGATGCTGACGACCCTCCTGAGTCCTACCTCCGGTCAGGCATCGGTCGCCGGATTCGATGTCGTGCGACAGGCCGACCGGGTCCGACGAAGCATCGGGTACGTGCCTCAGCTCATCTCGGCCGACGCCCAGGTCACGGGGTACGAGAACCTTTGGGTGTTCGCCCGCCTCTATCGGATCCCCCGGGCGGAGCGCGAGGCGAGGATCCACGACGCGCTCGAGTTCATGGGGCTCGGCGCGGTCGCGAACGAGCTCGTCAAGAACTACTCCGGCGGCATGATCCGGCGGTTGGAGATCGCCCAGGCGCTGATGCACCGACCGCGGGTGCTCTTCCTGGACGAGCCGACGGTCGGGCTCGACCCGCTGGCCCGCGACGCCGTCTGGGAGCAGATCGAGCGCCTTCGGGACATGTATGGTACCTCGATCGTCCTAACGACCCACTACATGGAGGAGGCCGACCGACTGTGCGGGCGCGTCGCCATCCTCCATCGGGGCAAGATGGTGGCGCTGGGAAGCCCGTCCGACCTCAAGGCGAGCCTCGGTCGTCCGGGCGCCACGCTCGAGGAGGTTTTTGTCCATTACGCCGGGGAGGAGGTCGAGCTCTCCGGAGGCTATCGGGAGGCCGGGAGGACGCGTCGTGTCGCCGTTCGTCTCGAGTGAGCCCGGCGGGGGGACCCGAGAGCCCGGTCTCCTCGACCGGATCGCCGACTGGGTCGGACAGCTCGGGGCCATCGTGGGCTACGAGGCCCGCAAGCTCGCCCACGACCCCTCGGAGCTCCTGTTCCGTGCGGTCCAGCCGGCGTTGTGGCTCGTGATCTTCGGCGGGGTGTTCAGCCAGATCCATGCGATCCCGACGGGGTCCTACACGTACCTGCAGTTCCTGACGCCCGGGATCCTCGCCCAGAGCGTGCTGTTCATCGCGATCTTCTACGGGATCGCGTCGATCCGGGAGCGGGAGCTTGGGATCATCACGAAGTTCCTGGTCAGTCCGACCCCGCGCGTGATCCTGGTCGGGGGTCGAGGACTGTCGGCCAGCCTGAGAGGCCTCTCGCAGGCGTTGATCGTCGTCCTTCTGGCGCTTGCCCTCGGCGTGCGCCTGAACCTGTCGGTCGTGGGACTGCTCGGCGTTGTGCTCGTGATCATCCTCGGGTCGGCCCTCTTCTCCACCCTCTCGATGATCATCGCGAGCATCGTGAAGACGCAGGAGCGGTTCCTCGGGATCGGGCAGCTCCTCACGATGCCCCTGTTCTTCGCGAGCAACGCGATCTACCCGCTCTCGATCATGCCGCCGTGGTTGCGGTACTTCGCCCTGGGGAACCCGCTCACCTACCTCGTGGACGCGCTGCGGATCCTGATGCTCCCGAATGGGACCGGCCTGTTCCCGCTCGGGGTCGACGTCGGGGTCCTGTTCGGGGTCACGGTCGGCCTCACCCTCATCGAATCCCGCCTCTACCCAAGGATGGCGCAGTAGTCGGGCCCATCGGGCGCCGAGACTGCCCGAAACGATCCCCCCGCGGTCCACCCCGACGCCGAAGGCCCGTGCGCCCCGGCCCGGGTCAGACGAAGACGATCACGGTAACGAGGATTAGGACGACCACCAGGGCGGCGAGCATCTTCATCCACTGAAGGATGCTCGCCGTGTTCCGTTCGATCCGTCCGAGCACCGCGGTCGCATCGTTCGCCATCGGGTTGGGCGCGGTCGGAGACCAGGGCAACGAGCTCGACATGGTCCAGGGATGACCGACCTCAGCAAAAGGCCACGGGACCCCTACCCCCCTCCCAGTGCGTGTCTTCCGCCTCGAGGAAACAGGTCTATCATCGAGGAGGACCATGGATGGGTCGGGCTCAATGGACCCGGTCGTGGGTATGGAGGTCCTCCCCGGGGGCTTCCGTCTACCATCGTCCCTCTTCGTCTCGGGAACCAGCCTCCCGCTCCTGAAGTGGGTCGCTCTGGCCCTGCTCTCGCCGTACGCCTCACGCGTCTACTGGACCGACATCCGGCTGACGGGGGAGTCCCTCGACCCACTCGACCCGCTCGCTCTCGGCGCAATACCGGAGGAGCGGATCTCGGTCGTACACCCGCGCGACCTCCAACGGAACGAAGAGGAGATCCGTCGCATCGACTCCGCCGCAGCGACGATGCTTCGGTCCGACCAGCCGTCCGAGTATCTCCGTCGGATCGCCGAGTTCCTCCGACTCCCCGTGCACGCGCAGGAGCGGATCTCGTCGACATCCTCTACCGAAGAGCCGCCGATCCTCATCGCGTCCAACGCCCACCTCCTCCTCGGCCACTACTCGACCGAAATGGTCGTCTCGACGGTGCGTGCCTTCAAGGACTCCGGAGCTTGCCTCGTCCTCCTCTGGGGCAGCGCTCCGCCCGAGGATGGGCCGCCGTTGTTCGACGCGGTTCTTCGGCTGGACGGTACGGGACCGGTCCGCTGGAGGGAAGCGACCCTCACGTGCGAGAAGGGCATCGACTCGGGGCCCCTGGGGTCCGGAAAGCCGTGCCGCCTCCGGGACCTGACGCTCGTTGCCCGCGTCCTGGAGAAAGGGATCCCCGGATCCTGCGGTGGCTAGGGCCCGGACGCCGCCGAACGAGGAAGGATCCCGTGGCGGATTTCGAGAGCATCCTCTCCGAGGCGGAGGCCCTCCCGGTCTCGGGGTGGGATCCGTCTCCGATCCGAGGGCGGTGGAGGACCGGTGTCCCTCCGTGGGACTATCGTCACCTGGTCCAGCAGCGCCTGGCTTCGGCCACCACGCTCCTCGACCTCGGGACCGGGGGTGGGGAGTTCCTCTCCTCGCTCGTCGCGCGGCCACTCTCGACGTACGCCACGGAGGGGTATGCCCCTAACCTTTCGGTCGCTCGGCAGCGCCTGGAGCCGTTAGGGGTTCGCGTGATTCCCATCGGCTCCGACGGTCGGATCGACCTCCCGAGCGCCTCGATCGACCTCGTCACGTGCCGCCACGAGGCCCTCGACCCGGACGAGGTCCGCAGGGTCCTCCGGCCCGGTGGCGTCCTCATCACCCAACAGGTCGGGGCACGCAACTACGAGGAGATCAACGAGCGTCTGGGAGCCTCTCCCGCGCTTCCCCGGAACGCAGTCCAGAGCGCCCGGGGTTTCGCGACCGAGATCTCCTCCGCCGGGCTGATCGTGGTCGACCAACGCGAAGCCCGGTACCCCGAGGCGTTCCGGGATGTCGGCGCGCTGGTCTGGTACCTACGGTTCGCGCCCTGGCAGGTCCCGGGGTTCACCGTCGCGCGATTCCGCGGGGAGCTTCGAACGGTCGATCAGGAGATCCTCAAACGCGGGGAGTTCGCGGTCACGGCGCATCGCCTGCTCGTGGTCGCCCACCGCCCGTGACTCGTGGTCCGAGTCCTCATTCCCCACTCGCCGCGGACGCGGGGGCGGCGCTGGGCGAGGGCGCGTCGCTCCGCTGGCCGGCCGGGTCGAACGTGTAGTTCCGCAGGAAGCCCGCCAGGACCCCGCAGGTCGCCGAGAACAGGGCGCCGACCCCGAAGAGCCAGTGGAACCCGGTGAGCGTAGGCAGCGTCACCGCCACCGGACCCGAGGGACCCGTGACCCCCGTGGCGAAGACCCCCGTGAAGCTCGTCAGGATGGTGGCGACCAGGACCGGCCCGATGCTCGCGCCGAGGTCCTGGAACATCTCCGCCATCCCGGTCTGGATCCCGGTCTCGCCCCTCCGGGAGGAGAGCACGACGATGTTGGTGATCGCGATGATCATCATCACGAGGCCGACGAAGGTGGGGATCGGAGCGAGCAGGAGCTCCGTGTAGGTCTGGTCGAACGTGAGCAACAGGAGGAACCCGCCGGACGCGAGCGCCGCCCCGAGCATCATCACCGGCTTTGGGCCGAACCGGGAGATCCCTCGACCGACGAAGGGGGCGGCGACGAGCATCGACATCGTCGTCGGCAGGCTGAGCACGCCGAACTCGAAGACCGTGCGACCGAGGCCGACGATGGGGGTTTCGACCAGGATCGTGAGCCCGACGAACCCCAGGAACAGGCTCGCTCCGACGAACAGCGCCCCGACGTAGCTGATCGCGAGGTTGCGCTGCCGGAACCGCTCCAGGTGGACCATGGGGGCCGCCGCGGTCCGCTCCCTCAGGTAGAAGAGGACCGCGAAGGCCGCCGAGAGCGCGAACAGCTCGGGGACCCCGAGCGGCACCCCTCCGGGCCGAATCGCCGCCAGCTGGCTCCAGCCCCACGCGGGGCCCTGGGAGAGCCCGAGGAGGAAGGTCGCGAGGGCGGTGCCGAGGAAGGCCGCTCCGGGTATGTCCAGGCGTACGGACAACCGGTGGTGCGATTCCGGGAGCGCCACGACCGCGAGCGCGAGGATGACCACGGCGAAGGGGATCACGGTGTGGTAGGCGAACTGCCAACCGTAGGTCTGGATCAGCCAGGCACCGCCGAACAGCCCCAGCGCCGCGCCGATCGCGAACATCGCTCCGATGAGGCCCTGGGCCTGGGCGACCTTGACGGGCGGGAGCTCCTCTCCGACCATCGCGAAGGCGAGGGGGAACATCGCGAGGCCCACTCCTTGGAGGCCGCGCACCGCGATCAGGAGGTAGACGGCGTTGAACCGAGAGAGGCCGAGCGTGGTCGCGAGCTGCGGGGTGAACCCGGTGACCGAGACCGCGGCGGCGTACAGGCCGAGAACGACGATCAGCATGCGCTTCTTGCCGTAGATGTCGCCGAGCTTGGCGAACAGCGGGGTCGTCGACACTCCGACCAGCAGGTAGGCCGAGACGACCCAGGCGACCGTGGTGTAGGGGACCCCGTCGAAGAACGTCACCAGGGTCGGGAGTGCCGGGACGAGCATCGTCTCGACGTAGTTGACCATGAGGGCGGCGGACGCGAGCAGAACGAGGACGATCGCGGCCCTCCGGCTCGTCGTGTCGATCGCAGGATTCGGGCTGACCATCGTCGGGGCGGCGTCGACCGCGGCTGTCATCGACCAGGAGACGGTCGGTGGGAGGTCAAACCCTCCCTCGGCCCTCGCGTCAGAACCCGCCGTCCGCAGGCGCCGGTGTCCGATTCTTAAGGCGGTCGCGCCAAAGTCGGAATCCTCAAGCGGGGCGGGGCTCCTCCTCCCGCGACGTGACCGAGACCCCGCTGAGGCCCGAATCGCTCGACCTCGACATCCTCGGGGAGATGTACCGGGACGGTGCGGCCAACCTCGCGGGGATCGACCCCCGGCTGAACGCCACGCGGATCGCTCGACGCCTGCGGGTCGGTCGCGCCCGCGTGGCGGCCCGTCTGAAGGCGTGGAGCCGGAGCGGATTCCTCCTGCGCTACGACGTCTGGATCAACCCGGTGCTGTTCGGTTGGCAGGGGGCCTGGGTGAGCATCCGTGTCGACCACCCCCAGGTCAAACCGGCCCTCCTGTCCCATCTCGGCTTGATCGACGGCGCGGTCTCGGGGTTCGAGTTCCTCGGAGAGTGGGTCTCTCTCGGGCTGGTCACGCCGGACGCCGAGTCGCTCGAGCGGCGCTTGAGCCTCGTCCGAGGGCTCGCGGGAGTGCGGGAGGTCGAGCCTCCCGTCCTGTGGCGCGTTCGGGAACCCCGGCGGGACCTCACCGCACTCGACATCCGGATCGTCCGGGCCCTTCGGGAGCGGCCGACCGCGACGTTGAGCGAGACCGCCCGCCGGGCCGGGATCTCCACGCGGACGATGACGCGGCGGTACTCGGCGCTGGTGGAGGACTGGGCCGTTTGGTTCGTACCGGTCTTCGACTTCCGAGCGATCAGCTACCCGGTCGTGTCGCTCGGCGTGACCCTGAGACCCGAGGTGGGCATGGAGGCCGTGGGTCGGCAGATCCGCACCCGGTTCCCCCTGACCCTCGACTTCCGTACCGCGATCGTGGGACCCGAGCTCGGTTCGCAGGCGTACGTCTTCTTCGTGATACCGCCCTCCGCCGCCCACCTGGAGGAGCTCGAGCAGTTCGTGGGGTCGATCAAGGGGGTCCTCTCGGTCGAATCGAACGTGATGGTCCGGATGCACCCGTTCTCGGCCTGGTTCGACCGGCACCTCGAGACGCTGGCCCCCGGGCGGTCGGGACCGGCGCCATCCCGGCCCTCGCTCCGGAAAAAGGCGCACGGGACTAGGTCTATCTAGCCCGGTCTGCGTGGAGCGGGCAGTGGCCCCACCGAGGAGCAGGACCTCGACACCCCGAGAAGCTCGCCGCGCCTCCTGGCATGCTTCCCACGACACGAGCGCCGAAGAGAACGTGGTCGCGTTCATCCCGGCCCACTTTCCCGAGCGGTTCCCCTGGGTGGCCGAGGCGGTCGTATCGGCCCAGGCGGCGGACCGGGTGGTCGTCATCGCGAGCTACCCGCAGCCCCTCAAGGCGGCCCGGTGGCGCAACGTCGAATGGGTGCACGACGCATCCCTGTCCACTCCCGGAAGCAAGTATCGGGAGGCCGTGCGTCGGACCCGTCGAGGGGACGTGCTGGGCGCTCTGGACGACGACGACCTCTGGCTCCCCGAGAAGGTCCCGATGGTCCGGAGCGTCTTCCTCGGACCCGGAGAACGGGTGGACTACTTCGCCCACGCGGCTGCCACGGTTCGGGAAGGCGTACCTTCCGGCATCCTGGGCCCCCAGAACGCGAACGGCACCATGACCGTGGTGCGCCGCGACCTCCTCACCTCGGCCCGGGTCAAGCCGTTCTTCGACCGCCTGGAGTGGGGCTGCGAACCGTTCCTTCGGTACGCTCCGCTGGCCGCGGACGCCCGCGCGGAGCTAACGAACACCGTCCTGGCCCACGTCCGGTACCATGACGCCAATTCCTCCCATCCCCCGAGCGGTTACCGACGGTTCGCGGAATGGCAGCGGTCGTCCAGCGAGCGCTACCTCGCGGCGTGGAAACTGATCGAGGAAATGACCCGCCCCCTCGCGGACCGTCCCCCGGAGGTCGAGGAAAAGATCGCCGAGTTCACCCGGCTCCAGGAGCTCAGCGCGATCGGGCGGAGCGCAAACTACCTCTTGAGCCAGAAGTAGGGGGTCGGTCGCGGCTCCCGTGGAGACCCGCCGCAGGAACAGAAGTCCCGCGTCGCGTTTGGGTCAGGCTCACACGGCTGGTTCCTGCTGCGTCAGGCAATGGATCGAGCCCAGCCCCCAAACGAGGTCCCCGCAGTGGACCCCGATCACATTTCGGCCCGGAAAGAGGTCCTCGAGCACGCCGAGCGCGGTCCGGTCGGCCGGGTCGTTGAACGTCGGGACCAGGACAACGTCGTTTGCGATGTAGAAGTTGAGGTAGCTCGCCGGCACCCGTTGGCCGGAGTAGACGATGGGAGCGGGCATGGGAAGCTCCACGACATCGAACGAACGGCCGTGAACATCGGTCGCGTCCCGGAGCCGCGCGAGGTTCTCTTCGAGGAGCGCATGGTTCGCGTCTCCCGGGTTCGCCTCGCGCGCCGCGACGATCGTCCTCTCTCCCACGAAGCGGGCGACGTCGTCGATGTGACCGTGGGTGTCGTCCCCGACGATCCCCTTCGGGAGCCAAACGACCCGGTCGAATCCGAGGTAGTCGGAAAGGACGCGTTCGACCCCCACGCGGTCGAGTCCCGGGTTCCGTGCCTGGACCTCCGAAAGAAGGCACTCTTCGGTGGCGATGCCGGTGCCAGAGCCATTGCCGTCGATCGCACCTCCCTCCAGAACGATGGGCCTTCCGTCCAGCCGCGGTCGCCATACGGGAAGGTCGAACTCCCGCGCCACCCGCGAGGGCAACCGGTTGTCCCGGTGCCAGTCCGCGTACTTCGCCCATCCGTTGAAGCGCCAGTCGGTGATCCCCACCGAGGGCCGAGTCCCTTCCGCGCGCTCGTCCCGGACGAAGATCGGTCCGGAATCGCGGACCCAGGATCGGTCGGTGCTCCAGCGGAAGAACCGGAGCCGACCGGGGTCGATCCCGCCGGAGTCCAGCAACGCGCGCGCTTTCGCCTCTTGGGAGGCGCTCCCGACAACGATACGGACCGATTCGTGCGGTGCCAGGAGACGGACGATCTCGAAGAATGCGTACGGGATTGCCCCGAACCTCCCGGGCCAATCGTCGGGACGGTGTGGCCACACGATCCAGGTCGCCGCGTGCGGCGCCCACTCCGCGGGCATTCGATAGCCGAGCGACCGGGGGGTGCCCTGGAGCGTGCGGGCGGTCACGGGGGGTCGATGAATCGGTGGGTGATAGGTCCGTAGGCGTCGACCCGCCGGTCCCGCAGGAACGGCCAGTGCTGGCGCACCGTCTCGACCTCGCGCGGGTCGACCTCGGCCACCAGGAGCTCCTCGCGGTCGTGGGAGGCCTTCGCGATCACGTGGCCGAACGGGTCCGCGACGAACGAGCCCCCCCAGAACTCGATCCCGGCGCCCTCCGCCCGGTTCCCGCGCACATCCCCGTGTTCGTGCCCCACCCGGTTCGGCACCGCCACGTACATTCCGTTCGCGATCGCGTGGGCTCGCTGAATCGTCTCCCACGCCTCGTGCTGGGCGGCACCGAACTCCTTCTTCTCGGCGGGATGCCACCCGATCGCGGTCGGATAGAACACGAGCTCGGCTCCCGAGAGCGCGTCGATGCGAGCGGCCTCGGGATACCACTGGTCCCAACAGATCAGGACCCCGACCCGTCCCTCGGGCAACGAGAACGTGGGGAACCCGAGGTCGCCGGGAGAGAAGTAGAACTTCTCGTAGTAGAGCGGATCGTCCGGGATGTGCATCTTGCGGTACCGACCGAGGATGGTCCCGTCCGGTCCCAGGACTACGGTCGTGTTGTGGTACATTCCCGCGGACCGTCGCTCGAAGATCGGAGCCAACACGGTCACCCGGTGCTCCTTCGCGGCCTGGCCCAGTCGGTCGACCGTCGGTCCGGGGATCGGTTCCGCCTCGTCGAACAGTGCGTGGTCCTCCCGCTGGCAGAAGTACTGGGTGCGGAAGAGCTCGGGAAGGCAGATCACGGAGGCGCCCCGGGACGCGAGCTCCGCCACCCGATCGACCGCCTTCGCCAGGTTCACGTCGGGGTCGGGTCCACAGGCCATCTGGACGAGACCGATCCGATACTTGTGTCGGGCCGTCATCGACGAACAGAAGGCCGTTCCGGATCCGGGGCGACCGACCCGTGGCCTCGCGGTCATGGAATCCGAGGCCCCGCTAATGAGGTTTGGGACGGCCCGCCGTGGCCTTACGTCGGTCCTCGCCCATGGGACCGGCCCTGGATAGCCGTCTGAGCATCGTGCGCACCAACCGGAGGAGGATCGAACCGGAACGGGGGGACCCGATTCGCAGGCCGCATGCGAGAATCGTGAGCCGAACGCGCCGTTCTGAAAGAAGGATCTGCGGCGAAACGAGGGTTTATTTCGGATGTCGGTCAAGTCATAGCAACTTCGGCTCGAAATCGACCTTGGTTCCCGAGGTCGATCTCGTGGAGGATGTCATGATGGACCGCACTGCAACGCGGCTGAGAATGAGACCTTCGACGATCGTACTCGCGCTCGCGATGAGCGCGCTCACGGGGATATCGCTCCCCGCCGTGGCGGGCGCGATTCCCGCGAACCTCGGCTCGGATCCGGGGTTCGGCGGCGCCCCGCTACCGTCGCTTCCGGCACCCCCGACGACCGCAGCCTCACCGGTGATGAACGAGTCCACGCTCGTGCTGTTCAACAACTCGATCGAGTCCGGGAACTACCTCTCGGTCTCGAGCAGCCTACCGTCGCTCGAGGCGTTCGACGCCAAGAACAACGAGGTGTTCGTCGAGGGATTCTACTCCGGAGTGGTGGACGTCATCAACGCGAAATCGAACAAGGTGGTCTCCACCATTCGCACGGGTGAGTACCCCAACACGCTCGCCTACGATCCCGAGAACAACAACATCTACTTCGGCCTGCAGACCTACGACGAGGTCAGCGTGGCCAACGCCTCGACCGACCTGATCCAGCGGACGGTCAGTATCGGGTTCGAACCGCTCTCGATGGCCGCGGACCCGAAATCGGGGGACCTCTTCGTCACGGGCTGGAACTCGACCGGCACGGCGTTCCTGGCGGTCATCAGCGGCTCGAACGGCACGGTCGTCACGACGTTCTCCTTCGGGGCCGACCGGTTCCCCGTCGCGGGGCCGGACGGCCTCGCGTACGACCCCGCCTCTGGGGTCTTCTACGTCGCCTCGGTCGTGGGCGGGACCCCGGGGACCCGGGGCAACCTGACCCTGGTCGACGGTGCTAAGCCCGCGGTCTTGGGGAACGTGTCGCTCCCCTTCAACCCGGACGCCATCGTGTACTCGACCTCGAACGGCCGGTTCTATCTGGGAAACCAGAGCGGCACGGATCTCAGCGTCTTCAACCCGGTCGCCGCGAAGGTCGTGGGGACGGTGAAGCTCCCGAACACACCATCCTTGCTGACCTACGGGGCCGGACCGAAGCAGGTCTACGTCGCGATCGACGGCAACGTGTCGGTGGTCAGCGCCGTGACGAACAAGGTCGTTTCGACGTTCCCGGTCACCCGCCAGCCGGACGGGCTCGCGTACGACACGAAAACCGGCAACCTCTACATCTCCGACTACGTGTGGAACAACGTCAGTGTGGTCAACGCCAGCACGCATCGGGTCGTGGTCGGCTCGATCCTGCTGGGCGCTCTCCCGTACAACATGGCCTACGACACCGCGAACGGCAACCTCTATGTCGCCGACCTCGAGTCGAGCCAGCTGATCATCGTGAAGGGGTCGAACAACCGGGTCGTCGGATACGTGCCGCTCGGTACGACCCCGTACGGTATCGTGTACGACCCGGTCACGAAGGACCTCTACGTCGACGACTACTACGCCGACAACGTCTCGATTGTGAGCGGGACCACCAACTCCGTCATCGGCTACCTGCCGGCGGGTCTCAACCCGTGGGGCATAGCCTACGACGGGGCGAACCACGACCTCTACGTGACGAACCCCAGCTCGGACAACATCACCGTCCTCGACCCGGCCACCCGGACGGTGGCCGCCAACCTGGCGTTCACCACCGCCCCCGGGGCGATCGCCTACGATGCGAAGAGCACGACCCTGTTCGTCGGGGAGTACGACATCGGCAACGTCTCGGTCCTGAACGCCAAGACCAACCGGCTGATCGCCAACGCGACCACGGGGTCGGAACCATACACCATCTCCGTGGACCCGACCACCGGCGACGCGTTCGTGGGCAACTATGCCTCCGACAACGTGACGGTGCTCGGCCCGAAAGGCCAGGAGCTCGGTCTCAGCGACGCGGCGGGCGTGGGAGTGTTCGGCTCGGCCTACGACTCCGTGGTGGGGGAGGTCTTCGTAGCGAGCTTCACCACCGACGACATCACCGTCATCAACGGGACCACGGGGCTAGGGGTCGGCGGGTACACGGTAGGAAGCGGACCCGTCGCGGTCGCGGTCAACCCCGTGACCGGGACCGTGTACGTTGCCAACTACGATTCCGGATCCCTCACCTTGCTGACGGTGGCCAAGTAGCGCGGCGCATCGTCCGAAGACCCGGGGCCGTGGAGGATCGCCAAGGCGAGCGCACTTCGTCGCATCCGAGCCTAGCGACGGTCGCGGTGGGAGGCGAGCCATTCTCGGGAGAACCTCACGTTCTCCTTGAGGCTGAGCGAGCCTTCCCAGCGGCGAAGCGCCGAAGGGAGCCCGGCTCCGGCAGTACCTTCCGCTGCCTCGAGGACCCCGGAGAGGTAGCCCCGGATCTCTTGCATCCCGTCCCCCGCGACCACGGGACCGTGTCCCGGGACGATCCTCTCCGCTCCCAAACGTTCGACCTGGTCGAGAACGACGAGCCAGTGGTCCGGGTTACCGGAGCCCATGCTCGGTTGCACCCCGACCACGACAAGGTCTCCTGCGAACACCACCTTCTCGTGCGGAAGGAAGAGAACGGAATCCGCCTCGGTATGCCCGCTACCGAAGCTGATCAGCTCCGCACCGCGGCCTCCCGGAAGGGCCAGTCGGGTCTCGAACGTGTGGTCGGGAGGAGTGAGCTTCAGCCTCCCGACCTCGGAGAGAATGGCGCGGTCGATCTGGAGGTTGAACTCGAGGTCATCGCGCGCCCCCTCCGAGACCATCGCTCCCCGCATCCCTTCCAGTTCTCGGATCTCCTTCTCCACCCCCTCGCGGGTCAGCTCGGCGGTCAGCTGGTCCTGTTTCTCGAGCAGGATCTCACGCGTCCGTCGGGTCCCCCAGATGGGGACGGTGGAGAACTCCTGGTTCCCAAGGGAGTGGTCGAGATGCCAGTGGCTGTTGGCCGCCAGTGCGGGAGGACGGCCGAAGGCCTTCTCCGTCGCCGCCCTTAGTTCCCGGGCCGTCGTGGGAGTAAGGCTCGTATCGAAAACGAGCGACGCGCCGACGAGGTCGACCAATCCCGAGTTGCAGACGGCATTTCCCTCGCGACGTGCGATCGCGGCCTGGATCCCTTCGTCCACCTCTTCGAATGTGTAATGCAGAGTCCGTGGAACTGCCATCGAGCGACCTCGCCGACCAGCATCGAACCTCGATTAAAGCTTGGTCAAGTCAGGTTCGCGCCGGAACGGGTCTCGACGGAATGTACCGGGGATCGCCCCCGTGTCCAATGGTTTCGAACGAAGACGCGGCAGGAACCGTCCGGTTCGAGCGGCGTGGGCCGAGTAGCCCTTCCCGATGCTTCGGGGGAACTCAGCGGATCCTCCTCCGTGTGGCCACGGTAGGACGCTGCCCCGACCAGGAGAAGGGTGGTCAGCGCCCGAGGCGCGCTGAGATAGAGCACGCTCCGGCCGATCCCGTGCAGGAGATCGCCGGCAGCTAGGATGGAGCTGGGGAAGACCTACGATCCCACTTCAGTTTCATCGACAGTATCGTCATCGAGAGTACGAACGTCACTCCGTTCGCAACGATGATGGGCCACGATGCGACCAGCAGGCCGTAGATCAGCCAGACCAATGTTCCGATAGAGAAGACGAGGAACGTGAGGAGGGAGATCTCGTCGGCCCGCTTCAGGCGCCACACTCGGATTACTTGCGGCAGAAATGCCACGGTCGTGCAGACACCCGCTATCGAACCGATCAGCGTGATTGACCAGGTCGGGATATCCATCGCCGCCTCCAGCGTTTCTCCCGAACCAAGAAAGTATCGGCACCAGGTTGGGATTCTGGGTTGGTCACAACGTCAGTACTGCGCTCGCTCTCAACGCGAGTCACACCCCGGGAGGAGGCGTTACCGGTGGCTCGGCCCCGGCCCGGGGCCGCCGCTGACGGCGAAAGGCGAAGAAAGCGACGAGCGCGGCGACCGCCGCTCCCACCCCGACCAGGAGGGTCAGTTCGAGCCATGGGAATCCCGAAGACGAGGGCGAAAAGTAGGCGGTCCAAGTCCCGTTCAGGTAGGTGTAGAGGCCCGGTTGCGTGATGTAGGCGCTGCTCGAGTTGTCCACGCCGACGAGCCCGAGGCATTCGAGCACGTAGCCGTCGGCGACCATCAGTCCCCCGTCTTCCCGGGGGGAATCTCCGCGCATGGTCGACGTGATGTTCGTCCATCGGCCGTGGGCGAAGGTCCAATCATCCGGAAGCAGTTGGCAGTTCGAGTTCGGGCAATTTCCCTCGATGCCGCCCACGAGGAGGATGTAGCCGTCGAGAGAATCGTACGCCATCGACGGCAGGTCCCGGACCGGAGGGGAGGGACGGCTTGAGAGCAGATGCCACAACCCTCCCGAGAACAACCAGGTCTCGTTGGTCGCGGCGCCCGTCGTGCCGTTGAGGCCTCCGAAGAAGAGCGCTCCCGCGTCGGAGGGGTCGTCGGCCGCCACCGGTTGCAGGGGAAGGCCGGATCCGTTGGAGGTCTCCGTGACGTTGGTCCACGTCCCGTCACGAAGTGTGAAGGTGTAGGTCGCTCCCGAGGGGCGGAAGAAGTTCTGCCAGACCGAAACGACGTAGCCGTCACGGCTATCGTACGCGGCGCGGGTCATCCAGGTATCCGGGATCGCGGGGGATAGGGTGGTGGTTAGGTTCGTCCACACACCTCCCTTGAACTCCCAGACAGTCCGCGGAGCGCCGCCGGTCGGATAGATCAAGCCACCGAAGAGGACCGCACCGCCGTCCGCAGCGTCCCACACGAAGCTCCCTTCGAGGACGGCGGGTGGATTCGGGCCGTGAGAGGACGTGATGTTCGTCCACGAGCCCCCGGAATACTTCCAGGTGCACGACGTGAACACGACGTGCGGCTCGGCACAGATCGCATAGACCACCACATACCCATCGGCCGCATCGTAGACCATCGACACAGCATCGCAGAGGGAGCCTCCTCCCTGTACCTGCTGCGTCACGCACGGAGGATACGGGGATACTGCGCCGGCTCCCGAGGTCGACGTTTCGGAGGCGCGAGTCGTCTCGGCGAGAGGAGATCCTGACACGACGGACGGTAGCGTCCCTCCCAGCAAGGCGAGGACAACGATGAACGAGAGGACACGCACGGCCGCGCAACCCTTCGAGGGAGCGAATTCCGGCATCGAGGGCTACGACGACGTATCTTTCACGACCACTTCAAACTTCTTCGGGCCGCCTTTCCGACATGCGGTGAACCGAGCGGGAGTGGCTGGGCCCCGAGTGCGGGTCCCTCGGAGGGGTACCCTAGCGATCGCCGCCGCTCGACGCTAGGGATGAGCCCAGGATCGTCGCAAGGCTCTGGGCAAGCTCCCGGTGGAGTTCGTGAAGGTCGTGGACCAGGGCCTTCGAAGCGGGAGTGTCGAGCGTCGCCAGAGTCTCGAGGGTTTCGAGACAGAACGCACGGAGACAGTTCGCCGAGCAGAAGACCGTGTCACGGAACAGATTCTGTTGAGATTCCGGCAAGGAGGTGACGCGAATCACCAATCGATGGGGCGGCATGAGCGCTCCGCAACGGCACCTCTCGGGAGCGGGGAGGTACTCCAGCGAGATGGTCGGTACTGACATCTCCTCCCCCTACCTCGGAGGAGAGGTGGGCTCAAAGCGGAAGTCCCGAAACCGTTCGGTGATTTGCTAGGGTGTCGCCCGGTAGGCAGCTTCGACCAGCTTGCGTTCGATGATGGCGATGGTCTGGGAGACTGTCGACTTGCTTCGCGCGAGCTTCTGAGCGAGCCGGGTGAGAGTGATCCGACGCGGGACGTGGAAATACCCGTACAGGAGGGCCTGGCGAAGCATCTCGCGCTGCACGGGGGTCAACTCCGGCAAGCGGGTTCGGCGGAACTCCTTCCGTAGCGAGACGATACGGACGTCGAAGCCGGCGCGGCGTAGGGACGCGAGCAATCGGCGAATCTGGGAGATTCGGTCCACGGTCTCGAAACTGGCAACTCCGTTCCGGGCACTGGTGGGGTACCGTACGAGTATCCCGAGTTTGACGAGGAGGGATACGAGGAGTGTTTCGCGAAAAAGGACGCGGAAGCGTTGCGCTTCGGGCGGAACGTCCAGGGGGCTCACTTCCCTGACGTCGGGAAAACCCGCGATCTCGGTCAAGGGGTCTACCGGGAGGCCGAGGATCTCAAAATCGCCGAGCAGATTGTGGTCCGCGACCGGTAGGAGATTGTGGATGTCGATGAGCAGGTCAGGGTGATCACGGGTGTACCCTGTCAGCCAGACCGCCTCCGGCAGCTCGACCTCGATCTTCACTATCGCAAGACGGTCCACCGGCGAGGTAGGTTCCGCGATCCGAAGCCGACGAAGGGCGTTCCGAGTCTTCCGCGGGGAGACCGACCGCCGGGGGGTGGGCCTCATCGGACCGGTGCGGGAGTACGTTCGGGCCCCGTCATCCCCCGGGCCTCCGCATCAGGTTTCGCTCGGTTAAACATTCGGTTCCCCCACTGCAGCCGAGGATACACCTCGGGCTACTGGTCCTGCAGACTAGCTTCCCGAGGGTCCGGTGTAGCTGCAGTAACAGGCATTTGCCCCTCGCTGGTCGTACATATACCACCGCTGAGTTGGAAGAGCGCTCGCGCCCAGTCCGCCCGCGGGGGGCCCGAGTTTGGGAAGGCATGCCGGCCGAAGTGAACCGGAGATGGCTCATCGCCAGCGAGCCCGAAGGGTTGGTCAGTGCCAGCAACTTCCGATGGGTCGATGGGCCGATCCCGGTTCCGAAGGACGGCCAGGTGTTGGTCCGGAATTTGTGGCTCTCGCTCGATCCCACTCAACTTCTCTCCATGTCCTCGGGCAGTGCGGGCGAGGCGACGCGCGACGAGCGGGTCATTCCTGCTCAAGCGCTCGGCCAAGTGGTCGAGTCTTTACACCCGAGGTTCGAACGTGGGGAAATCGTTCAGGGAATCTTCGGTTGGGAAGACTACACGCTGACCGACGGGACGGGATTCCTCCCGATGTTCCGGGTCTCCGCGGATGTCCCGCCCCAGCTTTCGCTGGGGGTCTTCGGACTCACCGGCATGGCTGCCTACTTCGGTGTAGTCGCGGTCGGCCAGCCCCGGACGGGCGAGACCTTTCTGGTATCAGGAGCCGCAGGGGGGGTTGGGTCTATCGCCGGACAGATCGCGAGAATCCATGGCCTCCGTGTGATCGGAATCGCTGGGGGACAAGAGAAGTGCGACTGGCTGCTACGCGAGGCTCAGTTCGACGCGGCGATCGACCATCGCTCCGAGGATGTGGGCGCGCGCCTTACCACCCTGTGTCCGGAGGGCATTGACATCTACTTTGACAATGTGGGGGGGCCGCTGCTGGACGAGGTGCTTCCCCGCCTTCGCCAGAGAGGACGCGTCGTACTCTGTGGCGGAACGTCCCGATACGAGGCTAAAGACCTCCCACCGGGACCCAAGAACTACCTCTCGTTGGTGATGGTCAACGGCAGGATGGAAGGACTGCTCGCGCGCGATTATGCCGACCGGTTTCCCGAGGCGCGCGCGGAACTTTCGAGATGGCTCGAATCCGGACAGCTGCGGTCCAAGGAGGACGTCGTTATCGGCCTGGAGAACGCCCCAGCCTCTCTGGCGCGCCTGTATACTGGCGCCAACCTCGGAAAGCAGTTGTTGAAGATCGCCGACCCCCCGATTTCTCGGGCGCGTTGAGTCCTCTCATGGTCCGGGTGGCCCGGACCCCCTCTCTCACGGTTCGACCCTCGAACCGAAGCAGGACGTAACCCGAGGATGGCCCTGGAAACTCGACAGCTGCCATGGTTGCTGCACCCGCTTCCCCTGCGAAGGGAGCATCGTGTTCGCATTGCCACCCTGCGCTCGCCCCATCCCAGCGGCGACATCGGTTCCGGGCGACCCGGTCTACCGTGATTCGGTGGCGACCAGAGACCGGGAGGATCGACGCCGGGTCGCCGTGGAAAGAGAGATCGCAGCAACCAAGGCCAATGTGCCCCCGATCGCGGTGTCGATTATCCGGGCGATGGCGAGTGCAGGACCGCCGGAGTAAACGAGATTCAGAATCAGGATCACCGTGAGTGTGATCCATATCGAGTACACCGCGTAGTTCACTCCCCGGGTCGCAAGGCAGAGGGTGGTTGTGAGGGCCAAGATCGGAAAGAGGATCCACGGATCCGCCGTCCACGTAGTGATTACGAAGGCCAGGCCCGCCCCCAACAGGGTGCCTAGGATCCGGGCCGTCGCGTAGCTGACCGTGCTGGCGAGGTCGAGACGGAGGGCGACCAGCACTGTCAACATGATCCAGTAATCGCGCGGAAGTCCGAGCGCTAGGCCGATTATGAGCCCGACGACCACCGTGACTGCGACCACACTCGAATGTACCACAATCCGACGCAAGGACGATGTCGGCGCGACCCGAGCGGCACTCGTGAGCGGTTCCAACCCCGTTGAGTATCGGGGCCAGAGCAGCTGAACGACGGACAGTGCCCCAAGTGTCCATATCCCGCCGAGGAGCACGGCCGCCGGCCGAAGACCCACGCCCGCGAGCGTGGTGGGGGGAATCCCTACCGCGAAACAGAACATCACCGCAGCGATGAAACTCGCACCTTCCCACTCCGTCGTCCGGGTGCCGAGAAGCGCCAGGAAGATCGCCACCGCCACGAGTGGAATCTCCACGGTTACCGGAGCCAGACCGACCAGCGTTCCTGCCCCGAACGCCCCGGCGTTCGCCACGATGGCGACCATCAGGACTCTCCAACGGGTAACCCCCGGCGACGGAAGCTGAACTAGAAGTAAGTTGAGCGCGCCTATGGTGACAAGTACCGACGCTTCTGCAAGCCCGAGCGCGAAGCCTACAATGAGAGGGATCACGACCAAGGAGGCTCCGAGGACGCCCCTCCGAAGGTCGAATCGAGCCGGATCGAGGTGAACCAACTCGCGCGCGAACTGGCGCTTCGGTTCCACGATCTCGTTCAAACGATCCCAAGAGGACAGAGGACTCCGAGTGATAGTCTGCGCGGTCTCAGGCACCAGACCCTGAAAACGCACCGAGGCTCAGTCCATCAAGGAAACTTGCTACCAAAAGAAGGTGCAATGGTGGTTACACCCGCTGCCCGGGAGATTTTCGCCTCGAGGGCTTGCCCGTGGCCATGGACGCGGGTTCGCGGCGCATTTCTTGGACGATTGCGGGCGCGTGGTGGCCGAGCGATGAGGTCTTACCGGTCGGTCGGAATCCTCGACTTTCGTACAGCTGAACGGCTATCGATTGACCCGGATTGACTTCGAGACAGATTCCCCGGCTCGGGTTGGTCGATTGCGCCCAAGAAAGGGCCTGGTCCAGCAGTTTGCGTCCGAGCCCGCGACCTCGGAAATCGGGTGAGACCCACATTCCCCATACGTGATACTCGTTCCGGTCGGTGAACACACCGGCCATTCCGACAAGGCAACGGGCTGGCCCTTCCGCGACGAATGTCGCCGATTCATCTCCGAGGGCCCCATTCTCGGACCATTTCCTCCACCTGGACGGCGGATAGGCGTTCTCTCGCCGGAAGTTGCTGCCGAACGCTAGCGGGTCCGCCTTCAGGGCTCTAAGTCGTAGATCCCTGAACGACTTCCACTCAGTTGCAACGACACGACGAATCTTCACTTTTGGAGTTCGAGGGGTTACCCCTCGCAGGGTTTTTTCGGTTTTCGCGCGGCCGATAGACCTACCGGATCTGGCTTCCGAGGTAGGTATAATCATCGTAGCACGTCCCGGCCAACTACCGTCCGTGGACACTTGATCGCCGGGAACTTCGGGGTGGCTTTTTGGGAAGCGCTGTACTTCCCAAGCCGAAGATGCGATTCCTTCAGGTTCTGTTTGTTACAGGCGGGATCATCACCGCAGCCGGATGCCTCTGGCTCGCGTACTACCTGCTCGTGGGAATTCACACGAGAGACACAGCGTGCAGTGGGTGCGCGTGGAACATCTATGACCAGCCTCAGTTTACATGGGGGATCGGTGCCGTCATCCTCGGACTGATTCTAGTCCTGATCGGATTCCTGACGCGTGGACTCCTTCGCTCGCAATCGAGAGGACCAACAGTTCAGTAGTGGGCAGTCCAGCTCATTGACCCAAGAACAGGATGGGCGGGGTCGGGGACGGATCCGTGGGTCTAAGTATCGTTGTACTTGATCCGGTACTTCGTCGAGTTGCTCCCGGGGCAGCGACCCGAGGGTACGTTCTGGGCGCGCCGTCTGTCAGTAGGTTTCGAGCGTCAGGTTCGGGACTTGTGTAAAGTCTTTGTCTCGGCTCAAGAGCGGAGCATGGTGATGCTTTGCAGTAGCCGCGATCAGTAGGTCTAGGGAGCCGACAGGGTGCCCACGGCGGGAACATTCGCCACCCAAGCGCGCGGCATCGATCGAGATCGGCTCGGTGGTCTCTAGAACTTCGAGTTCTGAAATGAACGCGAGCGCTTCTGAAAGCCGTCGCCCACCCTGATGGAATGCCCCTACGAGGAACTCTGTAAGGGCCGGAGCAGGAATCGCGAGCCGTTCCCCCGAGTGGGAAAGTTCATCGGCCTTCAGCCGGGCGGCAGCGACCCCGTTCGCAAGGTCAATACAGAATGTAGAGTCGAGACACTTCACAGTCTAACTCCACCGCTTCCTGATCTTCTCATCGCGCCGTCGGTCGGCCTTGCGCTGATTCGAGTAGGACTGGTCTATCGATTTGCGCTCAGCATCCGACATGTCGCTCCACATGCCGGCGAACGACGAGATAGGACGTCGGGGACGTGCTAGTCGCTTTACCGCGTCGCTGAAACTCTCGTCGCCTTTCTTCTGGCGCTTGAGCAAATCGTAAGCTTCCTCATCGAGCGCGACCGTTCGCGTTGCCATATGCTTACATTTGTTACATGTAATCGAAATATATTAGCCTTAGTTGAATTGCTAGCGGAGTATCTGTCTCGACCGGGTTCGTACGCGCAAGCATCATTGCACCCACGGCGCGAGCCCAACGTGTCACTTGCCGAGCGCAACTATGTCCGTTAGAGGCGCATCTACCGTTCCCTCGATGCGGTCGAGCAAGTCCCTCAGAAGGACGCAGGCCAGTCCGTTTCGGTCGTGCCAGAGGGTATGCCCCGCTCCGTCGAGGATTGCGTAAGTTGCTCGAGGGAACCCCGGTAGCAACTCCCAGTACTTGCGATACCGGAACGGAGCATCTTGCCGACCAAAGAGAAACAGGGTCGGGGCCCGGAACGGTTTGCTACTGCGGTACAGGGGGAAGGTAACGTCGTGGAATGGCAGACCCTCCAACCAGGAAGTGTCCTCGGTGTACTCGGGAAACTTCGACGCCAGGTGGGAGGGCGTTTGGATTGACGGAGTGCCGTGCGCGCGGTCGCGGCGCTCTTCGAGCGGGCTATGGTTCACTTCGGGCACGCTGAGCAGAAGTCCCTTCACTCTCGACTCCCGTTTCCGGGCAATGCCGAGGGCAAGATAGGCTCCGAACGATACTCCCCCGAGGGAGAACGCTCCTCCCTCGAAGATCCCGTCGACGAACTCGAGCAGCACCTCCAGATAATCGTCCATGTCGTGGATCCGATCAGCACCGGGAGTTCTCCCGTGCCCCGGCAGGTCGGGATAGATTCGCCTCCAACCCTTCCGAGAAAGAAAGGCGGGCTCGACCGCTGCCATCGCCCGAGTGTGGTCGCTCGGACTGCCGCGGAGCATCAGAAAGGGTCGACCCCGACCTTTGGACTCGTAGTGGATCGAGATCCCGGTCAGGTCGTATCGCATGGACGGCCGGAAATCATCGGCGGGTTTTGGACCTTTGCGTTCACTCTGCGCCGCCGGGGTCGGACATTCGATACCGATGGGGTGCCGAAGCACCGACCGCAGGGGGCGCGCGAGCTACCGGCCCGATTCCGCTCCGGCCTTGACTCCAACCAGCAATCCGCGACCGGACGTCAGCCCGCGGGCGAGGAAGTGAGGCTCGAGGCCCGCGCTCCCCATGAGCTCAAGATGCTCTTCGCGAGACAACAAGAGTCCGACATCGGTCACGTGGCAATATCGAATCTCGCGGCCGGGTCTTCCGATGAGAAAGTTGTACTGGATCATCGAATGGTTCCCTCGCCGGGAGGAGAATGCCATGCGGACCACCGTGACGCCGGGAGACTCGTGCGTCCGGAGATGGATCATACCGGGTCGGAACGCCGAGTCCTCGATCCAGGGCTCCACGATCGCAACCCCGCCGGGGTTCAAGTGCCGGGCGAAGTTCGAGAACGTTCTTCGGACGTCCTCTTTTGTTCTCAGGTGCCCGATCGCGCTGAAGAGACAGCTCACGACATCGAATCGACGATGGAGGCGGAACGTACGCATGTCTCCGAGCATAAGCCGAACGCCGGGCAATCGGCGGCGGGCGATCCGAAGCATTTCCCGGCTCCCGTCGACCCCAGCGACGGGGTGCTTCCGGCGCAGGAACTCGAGGTGTCGACCGGTCCCGCACGCGACATCCAACCAGGTCGTTCTCCCCGGGCGACCAAAACGCCGGGCAAGGTTTTCGAGCTGCTCGGATTCGCCTCGGTAGTCTTTCCAGTCGTTGATGGCGTCGTAGTACTGCGCCAGTTCATGGAACTGGTAAAGGCCGGAGTCGGTCACGCCAGAGTCTCCACCCTAGGACGCTCCCATCGGCTGGGGGGTATTTCACAAACTCCTACTTTGACACCTTGAGCGAACTTCCAGGTCGTCCTATGGGTTCCGCGGCCGATGGCTCGCAAGCCACTCGCTGCCCCGAGGTGCAAGTAGGGTTGCACCTACTTGCGGCCGATTACTTCCCTGCTGCCTGGGACGAGCCCTTCCGATAATCCCGCTCGAGGGCGCGGGCAAAGCTCTTCCAGGCCGCCGTGGTCGACCGCTCCCACTGCGCCTTCGGGGGATTCTTCTTTCCGATACCATAGGGCCGGCGACGCGCCTTGAGAATCAACTGGGTCCGATTTCCGGGGAGTCGGGAGAGGCGATAGTCCAGCGCATAGGCACGAAGGCTTCCGACCGAATCCGACCGCCAACGGTTGGGAGGCAGGAGGCGGACCACATGGCGTGACCAGATCCAGCCGTTCTTGGCGTCCTCCAGATCCTCGAAGACGACCTCGCGGGAAGAACGGCGAAGGATGCGTCGCTCATAGTCCTCGGTCTCGTACTGGGCATCCTTCGGCGTGAAGTCAGTACACCATTGGTAAACGAAGTCCAGGGGCGCGTTGAAAGACACTCGAACCTCGTAGCGGGGATTCGGCCAGTGTTTCGCCATCAGAACATCCTCTGGGTCGAAGCTCTCCGAAGAGGTGGTGATTGAAGAAACCTGCGGAAGGGACGGAGTGGCGTTCCACCCAGATAGGGAACCCGGTTCCCGTACCACATCGATCGGTCAGGGTGTGAGGGGGAATGGGCGGGTCAACCAACTGCAGGTACGGTCGGACTCATCCCGAATGCCCCGGGGGACGTGAGGCAGGAGGCAAGACCGAAGGTGGGGGCGACCGAGGTCGTCTAGCGCGGCGCACGACGACCACCGCCACGACCACGGCGATCACGAGAATCGAGACGATCAGGAGCAGCAGCCCGGCCGTACCCAGACCGAGGAAGGAAGGGCCAGAGACACCGGTGCCCCCGACAGCCGAATTGTTGCGCTCGCAGTTGGCTAGGGTGTCGTAGCCGATGCAAACCTCATTGCCTTCCGAGTCGGAAGCCCGGGCGGTCATCTGAAAGACCGGTGGGGGCGGAACCCACGATATGTTGACGGGGGCGCTGATCGTGTCGCCTCCGTTGGATACGGTGACCGGAACCTGAACCGCGGTAGCGGGGGCAGCGTTCGTACAATACGAACGGACAAACGCCGCGGTGGCGTTGTTGAAGACGAGGGTCGCGCATCCGAAGAAACCTCCCGACGTTACCGAGTCCAGGATGTTCGCCTCGTACTCGGAGTGTGGGTCGGTGATGGCCGCAGGGGCGGCGGTCGTCAATGTCACGGTGAGATTCGCCCCGCGCGTATAGTTGGAAAGGAGCGTCACTAGGTCCAGCGATGGGTGCGTCAGATTGGTGGTCTGAATGTAGGAGACGTTGTACCCGTACCCCGAGTCGGTTGACAATCCCGCCCCCTGGAGCGCGGGCGATGATGCGAGGAGTACCCCGACCCCTAGCAGTAAGCAGCAGGCTGCGGCGAACCTGCGCATCAAAAGAACAAGGAACCGGAGTAGTTACTTATCGTCACCGACGGAGAGCGCGACCGGGTAGAGTGGGATTCCGACCGGCCCGAGACCATCCCGCGATCAACGAATGGGTCCTCTCCTGTCCCGTCGCATGTTCTCGGACGTGGCTGCGTCTTAGGCACCGGATGTTGTGTCCGGACGAGCGCGACCGTCCACGGACCAACAGCGGAAGGCCACCATCGGCGAATCTAAGGAATGTTGAGTACTCCCTCGAGGACGGGAGCGAAGAAGCCTCCCACGCGGACGCCCGTCACTTTGCCGCTCGAGAGGTCGGCCCGAGCGAAGAGGCGGCTGGGCCGCAGTATCTCCAGGCCTTGCTCGATCTCTATCGACGAGCCAGACCCGACCAACCCGTTTCGGACCATCCAAGCGGCGGTCGGCCCGGCCGCGGAACCCGTCGCCGGATCGTCCCCCCCGTAGAACACCATCCGAGCGTGAAGATGAGCATCGGGAGCGACCGTCTCCCGACAGATCGCATAGAAGAACCGCGCGTCGGTCCCTCTCAGGTACTCCTCGATTCGGTTCCACGCGGGGGCCCATCGCTCGAGCGTTGCCAATCGGAGGAACGGCACGATGGCGACAGGGTTGCCGGTGGAGACGGTCTGGATGGGCAGGGTCGCATCGAGTTCCGTCGGCGGAACCCCGATCGCCTCCGCCACGCGCTCCCGATCGTGGACGCTTCCGAAAGTGGGGTCGATCTGGGTCATCTCCCCGAAGGTTCGGCCCCCCCGGTCGGAGAAGCGAACGGGGACGGCGCCGACATTCAACTCGAGCGTCACGTCATCTCCCTTGCCCAGCCCGCGCAGGACCGCGGCCGTTCCCAGGGTGGGGTGACCTGCGAACGGCATCTCCTCCTTCGTCGTGAAGATCCTCGTTCGGATGCCGCGCGACCGTTCGACCGCCGCGTCGCGAGGGAGGACAAAGGTCGTTTCGGACAGGTTGAACTCGCGCGCGACGGCCTGCATCTCGCTGTCGGACAACCCGCTCCCGTCAGGGAAGACCGCCAGGGAGTTTCCTTCCAGCGGTCGTGTCGTGAACACGTCGATGGTGGCGAAGGGAAGTCGCCGCATCCGTAGGGTTGGCTCCTCGTCCCATATTACCGTTCCACGTCAGGACCGCGGGCCGGCGGCGACAGGATGCGAACGGGCTCGCGCCGCTAGTTGCGAAGGAATCCGTCCAAGAGCCGTTCTTCTGCTTCTCTCAGGTGCTCGACAGTCGTGGATTTCCCCAACTTTAGGGGCTTCGCCGCTCGATTGGAGGTAGTAGAGCGTTCATGATCCGGCCTCGTTAGGGAGACTTAAACGACCGAGTGCTCTCGGCGGTGCATGGTGGCGACTGCTCCACTCCCGTCAACTCCACCCCCTATCGGCGTCATTGCCGTGACCACGCCCTACGTCCCCGGCTACCGGATCGTGCGCACTCTGGGCGTCACCTGGGGACTCATCGCTCGCTCGCGAGGCCTGGGTCGCAACATCACGGCCGGGTTCCGGGCGCTGGGCGGTGGGGAGATCACCGAATACACGCAACTTCTCGACCAGACACGGCACCAGGCGCTCGAGCGACTCCAGCAGCATGCACAGTCCATGGGGGCGAACGCAGTGGTCGGAGTGAGTTTCGCCTCCTCGGAGCTGAGCGAGGTCATCACCGAGATCCTCGCCTACGGGACCGCGGTCCTGGTCGAACCCGAGCCCGGCGCCACGCAACCGGTCTCGCTTCGCTGAAGGCGAGCCCAACTCGGGCGGGGCTTCGGCTCCGTCCGGGCCACGGACCTAGGTCACGGCCTCAGGCCGTCGGAGGCCGAAGGTACTCGGCCGGTGCGCGCCGAGCGAGGTCGTCGAGGAGCGAGTTCGCGTTCTTCGTGATGGGGTGGCCATGACCCGGGAGCAGTACCTGCACATCGAGTTCCCGGACCCGGGATAGCGACCGAACCGCCTGGTCCAGGTTCGAAGCGAACCTCGTGGCGGGTAGCACGAGATGCCCTTCCCTCTCGACCGTCGCGTCCCCCGAGAAGAGGATCTTCCGAGCCGGGTGGTAGAATACGACCTCTCCGGGAGTGTGACCCGGCGTATGGATGACCGTCAAGGGACCGACCCGGTCACCGTCCTTCAGTGTCACTGCGACCGGTGCGGGGTGAACCCTCATGAAGAGGCGCATCAGGAGGGGCATCGGAGCTCTCGTCCGCCCGTCCACGAACGGCGTGTCATCGACATGGCACGAGAGGGGCGCGTTCGTGGTCTGGTGGAGATAGGCGGCCCCTCCCATGTGGTCGATGTGGTGGTGGGTCAGGAGCACCTTCCCCACGGAGGAGAGGGGTACTCGGGCGCTGTCAAAGGCACGGACGATCGACTTGGCTTTCCGGGTGAACCCCGTGTCGATGAGATAGGTCTCGCTTTCCTCTCGGAAGATGTAACTGTTCACGAACCCGGGAATCCGGCCGACGCCGTCGACGACACGGTCCCCGACGACCCTCTCGGACGTGCCTTCCATTTCGTGCTCCCGCCGAACTCACAGGATCTCGGGTGCGGGTCTCCTGTCAATGCCATCGAGACGAGCGTCTTATCGTTAGGGGACCACCGGTCGAGACCGATCTGCCAGGAACGGCCCTGGGGGGCTCCTTCGCAAACCGGCTCGGGAGTTGGTAGGCCAGGACCGAGCCGATCTCGGGTCACCACTTTCGGAGTGCTTGGGCGATCTGCTTCCTCGCGGCCTTCGTCTGATGGCCGGGGCCGGTCCGCGTGTAGACGGTGCAGGCGCACGCCCGGCATTTCCCATCGGCCCCGTGCAACCGCTTCTGATGCAGGCAGCCGGGGGTCTCGCACTCCGTGGTCATCTCATCCTTCCTTCACGTCGAACACTTGGTCGAGAGAAGACCGACGGAGGCTAAAGGTAAGTCGCTTCGGTCGAAAGATGCCTCTTAGTAGGGTTCGAACCCGAATTCGTGGATGAGAGCGCGGTTGCATCCGTTCCGGCCGAACGAGAAAGCAAGGAAGAATAGGGGGAACGGGTGATGGCTGGAGAGGGACCCCCCCCCATGATCTCCGGAGCCCACGTGATCATCTTCAGCACGGACGCAGCCGCGGACCGAAAGTTCTTCCAGAGCGTTCTGAAGTTTCCAAGTGTCGACGCGGGCGAAGGTTGGCTGATCTTCGCCCTTCCACCCGCAGAGCTGGCCGTTCATCCCGCGGAGGAGAACGGGTCACACCAGCTTTTCCTGATGTGTAAGAATCTCGAGTCGACGATCCGGGTGCTTCGGCAGAAGAAGGTCCCTTGTTCGGCGCCCGTCGAGCGGTCGTGGGGCACTCTCGCGACGGTCACGTTGCCCGGAGGGGGCGAATTGGGTCTGTACCAACCGAAGCACCCGCTGGCCCCTCGGCAAGGACGGGGTCGGCTCCCTTCGAGGGAGTTGTAGGGTGCCACGCACTTCCCGGCAGAGCGCTCAGAGACCAGCACCCGTCGGAGTTCCCGAACCAGGATCTTTCGGGCAGCGCTCTGCATTTCGCTGTTCACGGCGTTCCAGGCCGGGCGGTAGCGGGCGTTGCCGAGCGCCGCAGCGACCCCTTCGGCCCTCGCGAATGCGATGGTGGATTCGTACGACGGGATCTTCCTCATCCTCGCCCTCTCCATTCTGGTCGCGATCGGATTCGCGCTGTTCCGGGTCGGGAGGGTTTCCCGACCTCCGGAGCCGGGACCCAATCCCTCGGAAGGCTCGAAGACCGACGTTTCGCCCCCGTCCGACCGGAACTGAACGGAACGGGTCGTTCCGTCCGTGGTACGAGAGGACTCACGTATCGGGGTCGGAACGGTCGGGCTCTCGCAACCGACTTCGTCGTATCCCCAGTACCCCGGCTACCAGGGCCGTGCTACCGAAGAACGCGAATCCGAGGAAGGAACCGAACAGGGAACGGTCTACCCCGAGGTAGACGGATATCCCGGCCGCGGTCCAAACGACCGCGGACACACCGAGGCCGGTCGCGAGCTCGTACCGCTCGGTTCCCGCGAGGACGGCGGTCGTGAGGAACATCGCGAAGCCACCGATCGCGGCAGCCGAGCCCCAGTTGGCGCCCACGAACGCACCCAAGAGGAGGACCAAGCCGCCCAGGAGCGCCAGGGATGTCCCCCACGCGGACGCCGCCCCTCGGCGGTTAGGGTGAGAGGAACGGTGCGCGGGGAGTTCCATGACCCGCCCGTGGACCACGATCACTGTCCGTCCTGCCGGTTCCTCCATGGCGAGCTCGGCTGGGATAGGCTCCGGACCATCTTACATCTGACGAGGCGACGAACTCACCCCGCAGCCCTCCA
>Ga0326728_10002404_pt1 | contig 62483 bp, 60 predicted proteins | sample MB3enrmetagenome_FD_207602 | JGI IMG/M metagenome (GOLD analysis project Ga0326728, IMG submission 207602) | Lab enriched peat soil microbial communities from McLean, Ithaca, NY, United States - MB31MN | ecosystem: Environmental > Terrestrial > Soil > Wetlands > Peat | place: USA: New York... | reverse complement strand
ATGGCCAACATCGGGACCACGATCGCCCCCTGGATGATCTTCTTCCAGCAGAGCGCGGTCGTAGACAAAAACATGAAGGAAAAAGACATCCCCTGGGGCAAGTTCGATACAGTGGTCGGGGCGGTCTTTACGGTCCTTGTGGCAGTCTTTATCATCATCGTAACCGGGACGCTGCTCAAGGGCATGGACGTGGAGAGCGCTGCCCAGGCGGCAGGGATCATGATGGTCGCACACCCGTGGGTGGGGACCTTCCTTGCCATCGGCCTCTTTGATGCCGGCTTCCTGGGGGCACTCTGTATTGCGCTCACGAGCTCGTGGGCATTTGGCGAAGTATTCGGGTGGGCCCATTCCTTAAACTACAAAGTAAAAGAGGCGATCTGGTTCTACCTTTTCTACTTCTTTGGCCTCGCAACTGCCGGTTGTGTTGTCCTGATCCCCGGGGCACCCCTCGTGCTTATCACGCTCTTTGTCCAGGTCGTGGCAGTAACGCTGCTCCCGGCGGCGCTGGTATTCCTGATCATCCTTCTCAATAACGAGGATATCATGGGGAAATACAAAAATACCCTCTTTGACAATATTGCGAACATAACGATAGTGACGTGTATAATCGTCGTATCCTCACTGTACGGCATCAGCACGTTGTTCCCGAACCTGTTCGGGTAGGAGGGAGGCAAAAAATGGCATTTACCCTGCAAAATGGTATCATCGAACCGGTAAAATCAACCTTTGCAAACGGTGTGGCAGCGATCCGGGCGATCAACAAGAAGTACGAGCACCCGAGGATCACCATGTCCCCTGCGGTAAAGGGAGCCCTCCTCCTGCTGCGGCTGTACCTCCTCTTCCTTGTGCTCCTTTTAGCCTACAAGTTCTATACGATTATAGCGGGGGGATCCTTATGACCCAGAATGAGTCGGTTGCAGGCACAGCAAAAACGGCGGATCAGGAGATCTTTTTAAGCGAGATCCTGGGAATCCCGGTCGTACTCAAAGAAAAGAAGATCGGTACCTTAGGGGACCTGATTATCGTGGAGACCGCACGAATCCCCGAGGTGAAATCACTCTACGTCAAGCGGTCGTTCGGGTACCCCAGCCTGATCATACCATGGGAGAACGTTGTGGAACTGGGGGGACAGCGGATCATTGTCAATATTCCGGCGCTTGAACCCTTTGAGGCTAATCCCCCGGAGGATGCACTCCTCCTTAAGGACTACGTAATGGACAAGAAGGTCCTCGACCTTGAGGAGAGCGAGGTAGAGGTAGTGTACGATATCCGCCTGGTCCAGAGGAACAAAAAACTCTACGTTACGGATGTAGATACCGGAAAGTCCGCACGGCTGAGGAGGTTTGGCCTGGGAAAGATCTCGCGGGTCTTCTCTTCAGAAGAGCCGGAAGACCAGATGATCTCCTGGACATACATCCAGCCGCTCCCCAATAACATCGGGAGTTTCAAGGGTGACGTGAAGCTCAAGGTGCTCAAAGAGAATCTCGCGGAGATCCACCCGGTCGATCTTGCCGATATCATCGAAGAGCTCGATCACGACCAGCGGATGGCGGTCTTTGCCTCGCTTGACAACGAGCATGCATCTGATACCCTGGAAGAGATCGAGCCCAATGTCCAGCGTGACCTGATTGCTTCGCTCGATATCGCAAAAGTAGTGCCCCTCATCAGTATTATGACGCCCGGGCAGGCTGCCGATGTCCTTTCGGTAATCCCCCACTCCCAGGCCGAGGATATCCTTGAGGCCCTCAGCCCCGAGATGGTAAAGAAGGTAAAAGCGATCACGGAGAAGCAGGAAGAAAAGGTGATCCACTACACAACCCAGAAGATCCTCAGGTTCCTACCGGACACGCTGGTCGAATTTGTGCAAAATGACTATCCCAACCATGCCCGGGGAAAAGACGTCATCATGTACATCTATGTGGTGGATGCGCAGGAGCACCTGCTGGGCGTCGTCGACCTCAAGGAGCTGCTGATTGCGGATGACAAAGCGCCGCTTTCGGCAATTATGTCTGAACACGTCATAACCCTGAACACAGAGAGCACGCTCAAGGAGGCCTCACAGGAGTTCGAGCGGTACGGCTTTCGGGCGTTGCCGGTCACCGATGACGAGGAGCATCTTATCGGGGCCATCCCCTACCGTGATGTCATGGATCTCACCCACCACCTGCTCGAATAATTTTTCCCCAAGATGGAGTCTGGACAATGAACCGGGAGGGAGATGCAGGATCCTGGGAGGACGAATATGCCAAAAAAGGGCGCATCTGGGGCGGGGCAGTTCACCATCTGCCGGAGATCCCCCGCGGCGAACGCGTGCTTGAGCTCGGGTGCGGAAACGGGAAGTCCAGCCGCGCCCTGGTGGAGCGGGGGTGCGACGTAGTTGGGATCGATCTCTCCCGTTCAGCCCTGTGTCTCTGCCGGTCATCGGTTCCAAAATGCGCCGTTGGACAGACCCTGCTTGCCGATGCCTGCAGCCTCCCGTTCGCGGACGGCACATTTTTTGCCGTTGTCGCCCTCCATGTAATCGGCCACCTGAAAGAGGGTGATCGGGAGCAGGCTGCCCGGGAGTCGGTACGCGTGATCCGTCCCGGGGGAACCCTGTATTTTACCGGGTTTTCCCGGGAAGATTTCCGGGCAGGAAATGGGTGCGAGACCGAACCGGGCACCGTTCTGCGCAAAAACGGGATCGCCACCCATTATTTTTCAAAAGAAGAAGTGCTCAATCTTTTTGACGGGCTATGCCCTGTCGGGTGCACCACCCGGCGCTGGACCCTGACCGTGCGTGGGCAGGCTTTTCCCCGGGCCGAAATTGCTGCCATTTTTACAAAAGCATCCTGATTACATGGGAAAATGCATCAAATTCCGACGCATCGTGAAGGAATCCTTAAATGGGCGCACGACCTTCTTTTCTCTTGCACGTTGAGGTGCTTTTATGAGAAAAGTATTCATTATTGTCCTGTTTGTGTGCATTGCATTGATCGGATGTGTAATGGCGGCTGTACCGGATGCCAACCAGACGGCAGCTGCAAATGGTACGACCACGGTTACGACCGCTCCGCAGCTCATCGGCGGAGATATGGGAACATACCTCGTCACCGCGAATGTTGAAGGGGCAAATGTTACCTTTGGCTCTGACTACAAGGGTGTTATCACCGGCGGCCAGCTTGCGGTACCGGTATACACGACCGGCACGCCCTACCGGACGATCTCCGTCCAGGCACCCGGCTATGCAGACTTCACTGCAAACATAACCCAGTACCCGGCAGCGAACCAGACCGTGGATATCCCGGTGACACTCGTTCCGCTCGCAGCCGCTAACACTACCGCAGTGCAGACTAATGTTACCGCACCGGCAACCGTTTCCACGGAAATGACGACTGCCACTGCCCCGGTCTCCCCGGCCCCGACCACATCCGGCAGCCTGCCCTTTGCCGTATTCGGTGCCTTTGTCGTACTCGGGATCTTTGCGATCCGGTCACGCCGGTAAACAACCATCTTTTTTTCTTTTTTTAGTCAGAGTTTCCATCAATGCGGAGGAGTGGCAGTACGGATGGTTCGATCAGACGGAGTACCCCATCCAAGCCTTCATCTTTCGCGGACGGCAACAGAATATCCATGACCGATGCCACGTACGGCGCAAAAGTCCAGCGTGATGGGAAGACCTACGCGATCCAGACCCGGATCCCGGCAGGTGTTGTCACCCCGGAGCAGTTGGAAACCATTGCACGGGTCGCAAAAAAATATTCTATCCCTCTTGTAAAGATCACCTCCGGCCAGCGCTTTCTCCTTGTCGGTGTCCAGGAGCAGGACATCGCAGGAGTGCGAAAGGAACTGGGAACGCTCGGGACCGCATCCATTACGCCCGGTGTCCGGTATGTCCAGTCCTGCCCGGGCATCTCCTATTGTAAGAACGGCACCCAGGATTCCCTCAGCCTTGCAAAAGCGATCTCTGACGAATATGCCGGAAAGGATTTCCCGGCCAAGATAAAGATCGGCGTCTCGGGCTGTCCCCGGTGCTGCGGGGAGAGCCGGGTCCGGGATGTCGGTATCATGGGCAGTGCAAAGGGCTGGACCGTGTACTTCGGCGGGCACAGCGGGTTTAAGTCTCGACAGGGGGAGCAGGTCGCTACCGGCCTGACCTCCGAACAGGCGCTCGCGTGCATCCGGTCCCTGCTTTCCTATTACCGGACTCATGCGGAGCCAAAGGAGCGGTCGTCCCGGTTCCTTGAACGGGTGGGAACGGAATGGATCGGGGATGGACAGAAAGAATAATGCCCCGGGTGCAGGCAAGGGATAACGCAATCTCCTGTTCAATCTGGTACCCAATATAATTATACGGGCAGAAGGATAGTGTAGAAAAGGAGAGTCGTTACCGGGGGGGAAAGGAGATGTTGCTCAAAACAGGGGACAGAAACATTCGGCTGAAGTGGACGGACATACTCTTTATCCTCGGGGTCACTTTCATCAGCATCTATCTCATCATCCTGAGCATCTTAATGGTCCTGGGAGATACTACCTACTCGCTCACCACATTCATGTTGTCCATTGCCATGATCGGCGCTGCCTGCGCCCTGATCTGGTTTGCCATCACAAATTTCGAGCTGCGGGCACGGGAAGAGAAACTGGTTGCCATCAATTCAAAACTGGACACACTCATCGAAAAACTTGAAAAGAAAAATTAGGCGGGAAAAATATCTGTTGTTACCTTTTTCGAATTAAGAATCCGGTTTTTGGCCTCTCACCCGTTAAAATTGTGGTACCGGTAGCAGTTGTCAATAAATTCCTGCTTCCGGTGCTCGCTTGCGTTCAAGGGCGGTTTCAGGTACCCGATCTCGGGAGTCTGCTGTGCCGGGCAAAACGGGCAGAGGGCGGCATCCACATCGTTTGCCTTCTCCCGCACCGGACAGTAATACACGCCATCGATCCGCTCGACCTTATCGCCGCCGGGAAACCGCATCCCCACCGGGTGGCCCGGTTCCTGCCGGACAATCATGCAGTACCCGGCGAGCAGGAACTTTAAAAATCGGAGTCGTAAATCGCCCGGGCCGGGCCGGCACTGATTTGCCACCATATTCCAGTAGGAGCGTTCACGGGCAGCGACCTGCTCTGTTATCCGCGCAAAAGCGCCCTGCTGCTCCGCCAGCCGGATGTTCTGGTATGTCCCCAGCAGGTGGGTGGTGACTGCCGCTTCGAGCTCTGCCCGGTACTCCGGGGAAATATCCTGGATCGTGTTCCCGAAGTTTGTCATCATCTGCCGGATATCGCGGGGCGAGTACTTCAGGACCAGGGAGGCGATCTTTTTCCCAAGGTCCCCGTGGGTTTCTGCAGCGCCAAGGTCCTGGCACGCCTCCGCTATCAGGGCGGCGGATGCAGGCGGATCGGAGATGTTCCTGTTACCGGGGTAAAAAAATGACATGGAGGGACAGACCGTGTTCCACTACAGGATATTTTTCCCGGCCCTAAAGAGGTTTTCTCCCGGAACACCTGCACCTGACCCAAATAAAAAAAAACACTCTTCTGCCCTTTAAGGTATGCCGCCGGGCCCGTGGTGCAGAGAGGGCACGAGCTGGTATGCTCGCATTCGTTAATATGAATCCTCAAACGCATTTGATAAATGTTGGGACAATCATGCGCTAGACTTAATCGGTCATTTTAAAGCCGATCTTCGTGGATATAAAACCCACGTGTCAAATGCCAGATCATGAATATATTAGGTGCACACTCACATGCATTGTCATCATACGCACGATTTTTCATGAGATCATGAGATCTTTTATTTTCTTTTGGTTTTTTTGTACTTTGTGTATTCAGATAGAAGAAAAAATGAGGAGCCGGTTCCGATAAATACTACAATCGATGGTTATCGATATTTCCCATTATTTTAATCATTATTGGAATCAAGCCGACCACGTTACCGGTAATCTGCGACAATAAGCCGGAATTTTTTTTTAACAATCTCTCGCGGATGCTTCAAAAATGTCCTCGGAAAGTTAATTGCAATAAATGCAATAATTGGAATATTATATCACCTTAAGGGGATTTAATACCGTTAATGGCAGCATACAGACCGATTAGAGTGCATCCATGGTTAGATGGATCGGAGCATAGATCATGACCGTCGCACTCCATATCGATAGCCTTACCAAGCAATTCAGTGATCTGGTAGCCGTGGATAAAATATCATTTGATATCGACCACGGGGAGATTTTTGGGCTGCTCGGCCCTAACGGCGCCGGAAAAACAACAACAATCTCGATGCTGTCAACCATGCTCAAACCTACATCCGGTTCGGCGACAGTGAATGGAATCGATATCGAACACAACGAGGATGGTGTGAGGAAATCCATTGGTATTGTCTTCCAGGACCAGAGTCTCGATGAAGAACTGACTGCCTGGGAAAATATGGACTTTCATGGACGTCTTTACCGGGTCCCTGCAGACCTGCGCAGGCAACGGATCACAGAGCTCCTCAACCTCGTTGAACTGGAGAGCCGGAAAGATGACATCGTAAAAACATTTTCCGGTGGAATGAGAAGACGCTTGGAGATCGCCCGCGGACTTCTCCATCACCCCTCGGTACTCTTCCTGGATGAACCAACGCTGGGTCTTGACCCCCAGACCCGCAATCATCTCTGGGAATATATCGCCACCCTCGCTAAGGAAAAGGGCATCACCATAATCCTGACGACGCATTATATGGAGGAAGCCGACCGGTTATGCAACCGGGTTGCCATTATTGATCATGGAAAGATCATTGCCCTCGATGCTCCAAAAAACCTCAAAGACGCGATTGGCGGGGATGTTGTGACGATCAAATCGCCAGACCCGGCTGCTATTGTTGCAGCCCTTGCCGAACCCTGGATCACACGCGTGGAACAGCATAATGATGACGTGATTGTCAGCCTTAAAAACGCCGAACAGCATATCAGTGCCATCGTGACTCTGCTCAACACAAAGCAGGTCACTATCGAATCCCTTGCGATCCACAAACCAACGCTCGAGGATGTGTTTCTCTTTTTTACCGGAAAAACTATCCGTGATGAAGAAGCGGACCATAAAACCAACATGCGGATGTACCAGCGGATGGTGAGACATTAATCATGGATATCGTATACGCCATCTGGCTGCGGAATATGAAACGCTACGTACGGTCCAAAAGCCGGATCATCGGCAGTATCAGCATGCCGCTCTTCTTCCTGCTCTTTTTGGGCTTTGGTTTGAATTCCGTGGTGACAATACCAGGAATCGGCGGAAACTACATCGTATTCCTGATACCCGGCATCGTAGCAATGAGTGTGCTGTTTACCTCGGTTTTTTCCGGAATCCAGATCATCTGGGATAAACAATTCGGATTTTTGAAAGAAACCCTTGTTGCACCGGTCTCACGACTGGAGATCATGTTAGGCCAGACTCTGGGTGGAGCAACAACAGCAGTACTCCAGGGATTTATGATCCTGATCCTTTCCTTGTTTATCGGGCTTCACGTATCAAATCCGGCTGGCTTTCTTATAGCACTCGGGTTTATGATCCTGATCGGCATATCATTCACGGCGTTTGGTATTGCGATTGCATCTCGGATGGATGATATGACCGGTTTCCAGCTCATTATGAATTTTGTTGTTTTCCCAATATTCGGGCTGTCTGGTGCTCTTTTTCCTATAAGCTCATTGCCGTCATGGATGGCTCCGATTACGCTGGTCGATCCGCTGACCTATGGCGTGGAAGGGATCCGTTACGGTCTCACCGGAGCTTCACAGGTTAATCCACTGATCTGTGTGGCGGTTATCGGGGGTTTCACGGTACTTATGACTATACTCGGGGCATTCCTGTTCAGGAAAATCAGGTTCTGAACGAAAAGGATCATCTTTGAAAAAACAGGAACCCGGGGTCAGGGGAAACGATACGGCCGTTGTTGCAAAAGATGTTGCAATTTTTGACTTTGTAGAATCATCTATTAAGTCCCCTCATCACATGCTGTGCTGGTGATCCATATCCCTCACGAAAAAAGAGTTCAGCGCTGTCGTCAATGACAGGTATGATATAGAGGTTGCAAATTATGGCCCCCAGGTGCAGTCTGGTTTGAGAAGTATGTTGGAATGAAGGTCTTCAGACACGGGATCTGTCAAAATATTATGATCATGAAAGAAACCGACAGCGAAGGTGTATATGACACCGGATGAAATTGCAAATATAAATGCATATGCGATTATTTTTACAGCCCTTTCAACGATCGTTCTTGCAGTGATCACGATTTTTTATGCAGCAGAGACCCATAAGATCCGAATCGGGGCCATGAAACCCATTCTCACCCTCCAATGTGATTATGCTCCCGGTGAGACAGATCTGGCGCGAAAACTCTTTCTCAGCAACAACGGGCCGGTTGCTCAGGACATTTCAATTAATACCGACGTAAAGATAAAGGATGAGATCATTACCAAAAAAATATACCTCTATTCGTTGGCACACAGAGAAAGAGTGGAGATCCTGAGTAACGTTTACGAGGTCAAAGACAACGATGGCGAAATTAAGGTCAGGATGCGATATTATGATGCGGACATGAAGATCTACCGTTCGGAGATCGTTGTGGACTTCGCTAAGATGACCTCGGACAGGATCATCACTACCCCGGAGTCAGCAACCCAAGAAATGTCTGATATCGGCGATGCTCTTTTGGAAATTTCCCGTAAACAATAAGAAAACGCGAATAAAAACTCCCTTAAATGGAAAGGCTGCACCTCATTGTGCCGGCGATACTGCTGAGGAAAACTTCGTAATCAGCACATTTTTTTGGTTCTCCCGGAAATCTGGCAGGGTAATGTTTCCTGATCCGACATCATATTTTCCTCTCAAACCCTCCAGTATTCTTCTGGTATTATTGCATCCCGGTAAGAGGGTTAATTCCTGCACATCCTTAATCGTGTATATTTATTTATTCTGATTGATGCCAGACGATCACGTCACCGTATCCAAATCCATAATCTTCTTTATTCAATTATGGTAAAGTCAGGCACTATTATTCCCTTCGCCGCCCGGGAATGGATAGTAGTTGTCAATAATAGTGTACAGTTCGCCAGAGGTCATGGTGACAGAGACAATGACGTGGTCGGTTGTTGTAGTACCTGATAGTGTCACCTTTGCACCGGTCGTGGGGTGGGCCACGGATCCGGTTTCCTCTACTCCATCCGACCGGATAACCGTGACGTCCATGTGCTCGATCATACCTAGCCCCAAACCACCATTGAATGTGGTGATGATCGTTGGGTTTTCCGAGATCGAATTGCGGCTCACACCTACGCTGATTGCTTCATAATCTGGCAGAGTCTGCGTCGGGCCGGGGGTGGCCGATAAGGTAAATGTAGATGTTACTATGGGTCCTTCTGAGGTTGAAGGCTGAGGGATAAGCGTGGGCGTGGGTGATGGCGGTGCGGACTGGATGGTACAACCCATGACGAGTGTGCAGGCAATATGACGAGGAAGAAAACAATAATAACCATAAATGGTTGCCTCATTGCTGCACCCCGGGTTCACTCGTTGAGAGACTTTGGATATTTATTGCGGTTGTTTTCGTATGTATTTGATAGTTTACGTGCATTTTTCCGCCTCATTTCCTCAGAGATTTTTACGAGAATTTCCTCATAAATAATGATTTATTTATAACTATGGGAATAATCATCATACATCGAGAAAGTGTATATATCGCACCCGTTATTGCAAAATCTGAAACGATCGAAAAATTTTCAATATCAATTTTTGAGAAATAGGTTCTGTTGCTTAAAGAGGATAAAAAAAACTACAGTCTTAATCAATCTATGTTAACCTGTAAAGGTCCCGAACGCGGCATCAATTTTTAAGGGTAACATCCCGGCAGATCGAAAGAGATCCACCGGTTACCTAAGCGAATGATTTTGAATGAAAATTTATGTATGGTTATCGGTACGGTGACGGAGCGCCTTTTTCACGTTACTTTTTCATCAGATCTGATAGGGCTTCGTGCATTGCTATTTTCGTATTTGCCTCATTTTTTGCGAGCCGGATCTTTGCATCATCAGATGCTTTGTGAATACTTGCCTTTGCCTGATCTGAGAATTTCTCCGTTTTCGTTTTTCCCTTAAGGGCATTATGTGCGGCTACCGATGCACTATCATATGCAGAATGAGCAGACACTCGGGCATCATCAACAGCTTTGTGGGCTTTTACTTTTAAATCGTCAGTCAATACAATCCAACTCCGCTCCAGGGCAGTGTTTTTCAAACACTTCCAGAGCATACTTGCATAGAACCATGTCCCTGATTAATTGCACTTTTATTTGCAAAATTTGGAAAATCGAAGAAAAATGTTTGCTTGGAAAGCAACACCACAGTGCCGTTTATTCCTTATCTAAATTATCCCACCCATTTATAGGATAAAACCGCCCCGCCCCCAGACATACGGTCTCGCCCCTCAATCCGGGGCCGAAACGGGCTTATTTTCCCATCAGGATCCAGTAGTGAACAAAAAATGAAACCATTTTGTCCACTAAGGAAATTATCTCCGCGATTTATGATGAAAATCCAAAACCGGTCAAATTGCGGGGCGTTATATTTTCCCTTTAGCTATGTTCTCGAAGAGGTGTTTTTTGGTCGAACGTTGTATTGTCTGGTGCCCGATCGGGCCCCCGCAGGCCATTATGGGCCAGAATCCGGATCGGGAGTGTGCAGGAAAATCTGAGGTTATTAATTTATTCTGAAATTAATGACGTACTGATCCTTGTCGATTCCATGATTTAAAAAAAAAGCAACGATTGCCCAAATATAACCTATAGTCCGGGCAGAAATCGTTGCAGATTCCCATGATGCTCCCTGCCCCAATTGCGTATAGAAATGTAAAAGGCCAAAAAGTCCAAAGTCGGATCGACCGATAAAATCTGGATCAGGATCACATGACGGAACATGATATCGGACACGACGTGTAAAACATCAACAATTATTAAGGGGGAGGGTAGCCAACCAGGTCAACGGCGATAGGTCCGGGCCTATTCTTGTAGGAGCTCACGGGTTCGAATCCCAACCCCTCTCGCATTTTTTTTTCGTTTGTCCTTGTACATATTCTCTGGGATAAGATTCTCCCGCAGAATGGTATGGAGATGCAGTTGATATACGGCCTTTCTGTCGGGAATATTAATGATTCAAGTTTAGATCCTGATTTTCTCCCAGCGATTTTCCGGAGGAGGGGAGAAAAAAATTACTGATAATAGGAGGGTTTGTCCGTCTCGGTGCCTGTGGCAGTGCCAATTGTTTGGCTCGTGTAATACTGGAAGGACATGATCATGTTTTCATAGGTTGCCTGATTTAGGACACCACCCGGAGTTACTGAGTAAATCATTTCCGGGAGATACCCTTTTTCATTTGCATTTGCCTGGTTGCCGACATAGATAACAGTTTCGTCCGGTGTTCCCGTAAATGGATCGCTTCTGGTATCGAACCGAGTGTAAGTGATCCCGTCCAAAGACGTGACGGTAGATTCGTCAAATACCGTGCCGGAATTACGCAAGAAATTTCTGAGATTCTGACTTACATCGAGTGAGTTCGAGTAGGTGATGATGGTCAACGAATCGCTGAGTTCGGAATAATTACCACTATTATCGTCAATAATTTGATTGCTTCCTTGTGTAGCGGGGTTGAATATAGTTGTTTTATAATCGTTTGTGTATCCGGACGAAATCAACCTGATTGTTGTCCCTGTATACCCTTCCGGTGCGGAGATGGTAAAGAGCAGAGGTGTGTCTTTAATGCTTATCGGAAGGGGAATGGCGGGAGCAATTGTTGTCGGTGGGGGAACCGGGGTTGTAGAGATAGAGATCGGAACTGCAGTTGGTATTTCAGTTGGGACAACCGTTTGGGCCGGCATAGGTGTCGGCGGTTGGGGCTGGATAGTTTGGGTGCAGCCGCCGGTTGCAAGCAAAATCACTATCACACAGGAAAGTGCAACAAATATCGAGATTTTCATATACGGGGATAGATGTTGCAGTTAATATATACTCTTATAGGTACAAGATCGGGTTTTGGCTAGGCTCAATCAAGTCTTCGTGTGGTTGCATTAAGCCTTCGTAGAGGAAAATATGTCGCCACCCGCAGACTTTACAGAGCCCTGACAACGCACCAATAACAACAACCGAGGAATCCATGAAAACTAAATTCGGTTGCTTAGAGCTGTGGGATATCCGGTACGACTATGATATGATCATCCACACGGACAGGACTGTAGAGAAACGATCCAAGAAAAAGTCCAAGAAATTCAAGGATCCCTATGGAAGGCATACCTCGCTTGCCGATCATGAACTTGTGTTGGTAAAGAAAGAAAAACCGGATGTGGTGTTTGTTGGAACCGGCCAATATGGTGATCTCTCCATTACTGACGAGTCAAAAAAGATCCTCTCCAGATACGAAACAGTCGTACTGCCGACTCCGGACATACTTGAAGTTATAGAGAAGGAACTGGGACCCTTTGTCGCCCTCCTGCATGTAACGTGCTAAAAAATTTGGCACGAATAAAGCATGACTTGGTTTTCTCTTTTGAGTGTTGAAAAGTTCTCGGGTCCTAAAAAAGGTGATTATTGAATAGAAGCCATGCACAGGCCGGGATATCCTGGGTGGTGGGAAATGTGACTGTAGTAACTTTAGAGTGCCATAATCAATGTTAAGTCTTGGGAATTTTGATAAAGACCACGTTGATGATATCCCTGTCACATCCCGCAGACTTGACAGGACAGGATGAATTGCCGATCATTTTCCCCCGTAATTCTGGAAGAAGATCCGAACTACCCATCTCCTGGAACGAGTTAACAAAGAACTCAAACGACGCAGCAGAAAGATCGGAGCCTTCCCAAACAATGCTTCGTTGTTAAGACTCGCCGGTTCTATCCTTATCGATATTGATGGGGACTGGATCCTTGTTAACCGGTATTTATCTGCGAAGATAGAGATGATCTCTCTGGATACAGGTGCTGCTGATTTTACAGCATTATAGACTATCGTAATAGAATCAGGTATTTAAAAATTATTGCAAAAAATAGAACATATAAATATATTTTTAATTTATCAAAATTATTTGGATCTGACCGCATGAATGGCGGTCAAGGAGTCATTCACATGAAAAAGTATGTACTTGTAGGCATTATTGCTCTTGTAGCACTAATCGTTGGACCGGCAATGGCAGGTCCTGCCCAAGGTTTTACAGGATCATTATCTTGTTCTGTTGGAGTAACGGTCGTTCCCGGTAACACACTCAATTTCCCCACATTTACACAGGGTGATAACTTTGCAACACCTGTTTATGTAAATGAAACAGATTCAATGTGTGGATGGGCATTGTCAACAACCATGGATAATGGTAATACTGGTTTTATGTACAGCGGCGCGAACCATCTGACAAAGGTATTAGGTTCAAATGCAACGTATTACGGTGCCCCCTTCTCTAATGACCTACTCACGCCAGCTTCAGAAACATGGGTCCATGCGAACCAATGGACTGAAACTGCAGGAGCAGCACCAATAACAAGTTTACACTTTACAAACTGGAGTGTTGGATATAATCAGACCGTATTATCGACTGATGCTTTCGGAACCTATCATGGTACTGTATATTACAATATTGCTCCAGCATAACCTAGAATAATCTAAAAATTTATTTCCCATGGTAATATAATCAGAAAAATTTCAGTCCCTGGAATTATTAATCATAAATTTTTTGTATTCAATCACAGAATATTCTTGGAGGTAAGTGTTATGATATTCCGATCAATGAAATCCGTTACTCTCTCAATCCTTATGATTCTCATAATTTTTTCCTTAATCGCTATGCCAGCAGGCGCTGTCACGCTGATGAATGGAAAATTTATGGAAAATGTCTCTCCGGGGACAACAATTGTTTATCCCATTACTCTTGTCGCTGACCCCTCTCAACCCCCCACGGTTTACGATATGAGTGTTCTTGGTTTTGGAAATGATCTTGCCGGTAATTATGTTGGTATTGACCCTTCGCAGGATACCGGTCCCTATACCGCCCGCCCTTTCATCACCCTGGATAACACTTCAGTCACCCTCAACCCTGGCGCATCGGTAAACATTCAAGCGACTATTCATGTACCGGCGTCCGGAAATGGGGGGCGATACGCATTAATCAAAATGTCTCCAAGATCAGCAACCCCTGCCGGGCAAGGGAGTGTCAGTATTTCCGCCACTGCCGTGGTGATGATCACCCTTGATGGCACTCCAATTACAGAAACAGGGACTATCGATAATGTTACCATTGGGACCGTAGTTCCGGAAATGCCCACCAGTGTTACCACGGTTTTCACCAATACTGGCAACCACCACTATTATGGCGCAAGTAACCAGATCGTGGTGAAAGATAATGCTGGAAATGTCGTATTCAATAGCACATCCCCTCCTTTGAACACTGCAATCGTGCCCGGAGGGACCGTCGGGTTTACCCAGACAATTTCAAAAAGTCTGAGCGCTGATACATATACATTAATATCTTCAGTACTTCGCAGCGACGGAACGGCATTTGACGTAAAAACAATTAGTTTCAGCGTTTCGGAAATCCAAACAAGTTCATCTGTTACTAGTGCATCCATAACCCAATCAGGGAGCCCGGCGAGTTCTTCTGCAGCACCCTATTCAACAACTCCGGGGGCATCAGTAACTACATCGTCGCCTGTCGATCTACCGGTCATCGGAGCGGCTTGTATCGCTGCAATCTGTGTATTTGGAATGCGAAAAAAGTCTGAATGATCTTTTTTTATCCCTGTTTTTTATCGGATTTCACAATTAACCAGAGTCCTTGTCATGTTATCTGTTGACTATGGAACACTTGCTCAATCAATAAGCCTACCAGCTAACAGGTACTCCGACGAATATGGACCGGGATCAGCGATTGAATCAACGGATATCCGGGGAGTTTCCCTGCATGAGGCTCTGCCCGGACTGCCGGTAGATCAGGACTGTTGCGTCTGCGGTTGAAACCCAAATTCTTCATATGTGTAATATCTGTCACCAACAGTAAATGCAATAACACCCCGGGAAATATCATGGCAACAGTGGCTCTTGACTCGGTGTAGAAGGAGTGTCGCCGAACGACGAGTTTGTCGGTTGCGGCCGGATAAGATCGGATTTGTGGGTTACGAGATAAACTACTGGAGTGGGAAGCGATTCGGGCTACCGATTAGCCGAGAGCTATTCCCGGCTGTGCTCGGCGATAAAAATGTGAAGAAGGCCCTCAATGTTATCGAGCGGTTCGGACCGGCTGCTCTGATATTCAGCCGGTTCATGCCGGATCTGAACCTGCCATCATTTCTTGATGGAGTTAACATGATGGCGTATCGCAGATACGTGGTATTTAATCTCATTAGTTCGGTAGTGTGGTGCGGAATTCTTTTGATGCTTGGATATTATATCGGGAGTCTTTCCATTATCAACGCTTACCTGGATTATCTCACGGACCTCTTCATGATTATGCTGGTAGTGGGGATTATCTTTATAATCATTATAGGCGCCCGAGATTATATGATAAACGAAAAGTCAATATTTCACCGGCATTAAAAGAATAACTTATACGCCTCATTTCGGGATATAATACCTCGCTGAAACCGCTGGAAAATCAGATCCGGGTTCCAAGGTGAAACAAGTCCTATTTCGATCAGGATTTTATACAGTTGCCCGTTTTGAGGGAGGATTGGCTCGCAAAAATTCAATGGCAGATTGCAGAAGGTACCTGAACCTCACACACCCTTAATCCATCCGTATTATCACTCTTCAGTAAAAAAATAAATGCACTTGCTCCTACGGGTATAAGGCATCTATCTTGCTTAAAAAAAGATTAATTCCGGTTCTTCCGGATCAGGAATATCAAACCGCATAAGAAAAACGCTCCAACGACCGGAACTGCATCGAGTCCTGATTGCGTACTGGTGGGCATAGTCTGTGCAGTCATCGCTGGTGTGATTGTGGAGGTTGGTTGGCCAGCGAATACCGTGATAGACTGCGAAAAAGCATTGTTGCTGCTACCGCCACTATTACTCGTGGTTAACGAGACCGTATAGGTACCTGCAGCCTGGTAGAGATGCAATGGGTTTTGAGACGAACTTGTACTACCATCACCGAAGTTCCAATTCCACGATGTGGGTGAATTTGTTGACGTATCGGTAAACTGAACAGTGAGCGGGGCCGTGCCGGAAGGAGGTGAAGCGATGAAGCTTGTAGCCGGAGCGGTTGAGGTTACGGATGTATAGGTGAATTGGCTGCTGGATGAACTCGTTGTTGTACCATAGGGTGTCGAGACTGCAACGCTAACGGTTCCGGCTGATTCAGCCGGGCTTATCGCAGTAATCTCTGAATCGCTGATGAATGTAATTGAGGTTGACTGGGTGCTGCCAAACATAACATAATTTACATCGCTTGAACCAGCACCGTTGGAAAAACCGCTTCCATAGATAGCTACCGATGTGCCACCATTTACCGGGCCGGAAGTTGGTGAAATGGTATAGAGGGTCGGGGTTGAGCTTGCGGCATAATAGGTAAATTGACTGCCGGATGTACTCGAAGAGATGCCTACGGGCGTGGTAACAGCGATGTTAACTGTTCCAGCGGATCCAGCCGGGCTGGTCGCGATGATTTCACTATCGCTGATAAACGTATTTGAGGTTGCCTGGGTGCCACCGAACATTACATAATTAACGTTACTCGAACCAGCACCGTTGGAAAAACCACTTCCATAGATAGTTACCGAAGTGCCACCATTCATCGGGCCCGAGTTTGGCGAAATGCTTGTTATAGTCGGGCTCGAGGCTGTGGCGCTATAGGTGAATTGGCTGCTGGATGAACTCGACGAGGTGCCTACGGGCGTGGTGACAGCGATATTAACAGTTCCAGCGGATTCAGCCGGGCTGGTTGCAGTTATCTCGGTATCGCTGATAAACGTATTCGAGGTCGACTGGGTGCTGCCGAACATGACATAATTCACGTTACTTGAACCAGCACCGTTGGAAAAACCACTTCCATGGATAGTAATAGTCGTACCACCAGTCGAAGGACCTGAATTCGGTGAGATAGAAGTCACAGCAGGACTTACTTCAGTTACCGGACCTACAGCTCCGCTGGTGACTGTACCGGCATAGCTACCGGAACCGGTGACTACTACCTCGATATACTTTGACGCATCCCCAACAACCGGTGTGTAGGAGGTTGTTGTTGCTCCAGCAATGGATGTGTACGTCCCTCCTGATGAGTCAGACTCCATCCATTGATAACTCACGGTTGCACCTGATGGTACCACTGAACCTGCTACCAGTACACTACCGACTTGGGGCGTGCCGGAAATCGGACCAATGCCTGTAATTGTTGTTGTCGCTGCAGATGCAGGAGAAGCGACAAAACCGATAAGAACAATGGTCAGACAACAAATAAAGAAAGTTTTGAAGTTCATTCTTATTCCCTCCTGAAATACGTTTACGCTTCAATATCACGGAGGATAATTAATTGTATGGTTATTTTGCAAATTATGGAATTGAGATCTGGATGATCATGAAGATGTCTTTTCAAGAATTTCACATTTATCGAATCTAAGATTCAGATGAGGTTTAAGAATATTTATGAGAAAACGAACTACTCGATAGAATTTTAAATTCAATGTACTAGCTATGGAAACATAGTCGTGGAAACACATTTTTGACAATAAAGTGAGATTGTGTTATAATTTCGTTGAAAATAAACCGGGCGCGTCATATCTCACGCCCGGCGTCTCAGAGTCCGTTTACTATGCTGCTCATAGGACCGCCCTTCTTGCGGTCAGATTCTTATATATTTTTGAGAGATGAATAATTAATGGTTATTTTCTATTTTTTGCAATAATTTCAGGTTACATAATTCCGTTCGCGTTGTGAGGGTGTTTAAATTGTCAACATTGATGAGAGGTACGACGATATCATTTTGTTACGTCCCGACAATATTCCTGCACCATGAAAGGTTTAATCTCCGCATCAGACAAAGACGGTATTTAAACCATGGACTTCATCTATCTCGTGATTGTTATACTGAACATTTTTTTTGGTATCAGTATCGTTTTTTTTGAACACAAAAGCCCGGAAACTGCCCTAGCCTGGCTCACGCTCCTTGCCTTTATTCCTGTTCTGGGCTTCCTTGTCTATCTGGCGTTCGGGCAAAACTATTACCGGACACGGCTTTTCAGGATTAAGGAGGAGGACGACCGGAAGGTCCGGGACCTTGTCACCAGCCAGCTCACCAAGGTTGCCCAGCTTGAAACGGTTCAGGGTGATGAACGGGAGAACCGGTTCCTTCGGGTCATCCGCATGCTGCTCGTCAGCAATAAAGCGATTGTATCGGAGAACAACACCTTGGAGATCTATACTAACGGACAGGATATGTTTAAGGCTTTTTTTGCTGCCATCGAGCAGGCAAAGGATTTTGTCCATATCGAGTTTTATTTCATAGCACCCGATAACCTGGGAACGGAGCTGGCCGCACTCCTCACCAGGAAAGCAAAAGAGGGTGTAGAGGTCAGGGTACTTGTTGACGGTCTGCCGTTCTCTGTTGTCCCGCGTTCATTCTGGCGACCGTTTATTGAAGCAGGGGGGAAAAAAGCGGTTTTCTTTCCGGGATTCCTGCGCTTTGTCAATTTCCGGTTCAATAACCGGAATCACCGGAAGATTGCGGTCATAGACGGGAAAACCGCGTTCTGCGGGGGGTTCAATGTGGGGGATGAGTACATCGAGAAGCGTAAGTTGGGGTTCTGGCGGGACACTCACGTCAAAATTGATGGGGACGCAGCCCGTATGCTGGAACTGCGGTTTCTGATGGATTGGAATTTTGCCTCAAAAGATCACTTTGAATTATCGTCACGATACCTTCCCACGACAAATGGCACAGGCTCTGCCGCAGTTCAGATCGTCTCGAGTGGCCCGGATAACGAACATAACCAGATAAAACTTGCCTATCTCGAGCTTATAAATGCTGCCTCGGAATCAGTTTATATCCAGACCCCGTATTTTGTGCCGGATACAAGCCTCCTCGATGCCCTGCGTCTGGCAGCACTTTCAGGTATCGATGTGAAGATCATGATACCGTGCAAACCCGACCACCAGTTAGTATATGCCGTTAATCATGCGTTCATAAGCGATCTTCTCGGTGCGGGGGTGAAGGCATACATGTACAACGACGGGTTTATCCACGCAAAGACACTCATCGTCGATAACCGGGTTGCATCGGTAGGGAGCGCAAACTGGGATGTCCGCAGTTTCAAACTGAACTTCGAGACAAACGTACTGATCTACAACAAGGAAGATGCCCAAAGGTTCACAATGATTTTTGAAGATGACCTGAAACACTCTACCGAGATCACATCTGCATCCCTGAAAAAAAGACCGCTCTATGAAAAGATATGGGAACCTGTAGCACGGCTGTTCTCCCCATTACTATGACTCGGCCTGCTCGATTTTATGAGATACCGGAATTGAACGCATGACGTTGTATTCTCATTATATACCGAACGTCAGGTTTGCCCGGCCTTACCCGGCACGCATCATTTCTGAAGGCTTTTTTCCAGCTGATATGCATTTCCATACGATTCATTCTGACGGGACAGTAAGTATCCCGTCCCTGATCCGGCGGATTCAGAAAAATGGTGTAGGCTGTGCGGTGACCGACCATAATGAAGTATCCGGCGCACTTGCAGCCTGCAGGGAAAAGACCGGTCTCCTTATTATTCCCGGTATTGAAATCAGTACCAGTGATGGTCCGCACATCCTGGTATACTTCTCTTCCCCACGGGATCTAGAGGACTTTTTTGTGCATCATATCAGGGAACACCGGCGAGGTAGCCCGTGGATGCTTACGACCCTTAAGAGCAGCCAAGTGCTCGAGGCAGCGGAGGAGTATGCCTGCCTCCGTTGCCCGGCACATCCTTATGGCTACCTCCTGTTCAATTCGGGGCTCGGGAAATGTATTGAGAAGGGGTACCTTGACGAATCACTTTACACGCAATGTGATCTCATCGAGGGGATCTGTGCAAATATGGGACGGCAGGAAAACCTCCGCGCAATCGCCCTTGCAACCCGGCTGGGTCTTCCCGTTACCGGTGGATCCGATGGGCATATCATCTTTGATCTCGGTAGCGCCGTTACCTGTACGAAATCAGCGGATCCCGCAGATTTTCTTGATGAACTCAAACACGGCAGGGCAATGGTCATTGGTCAGGAAAACCATTTCCCGTCAAAGGTGGTCACGGCAGCTGCAATCACAGCCCGGTTCATGCCCTGGCTTTGTCCCTCAACAAGGATCCATTGCGAGAAGCTGGCAGAAAGGGTTAAGCGGTTCATGGCCACCCGGCGAAAGAAGGATCGGACGCAGTGACCGTCCGGGCCTCACTTCGTTTTCGATAAAATACCGGAATTTAATTTCTTTTCTTTGCCATTTTTTTGATTTTTTCATTAATATTGGAACTATTCTCCATAAGATGCCATTCTGCCTTACTCATCCCCATAAAAAAATTGCATGATGAACATTTAATCCAGGCTTCATATTGATCGGGGAATTCTACATGAATAGTTAATTCTCCGCATTTTGGGCAGGTAATTTTCTTCTGCTTGATCGAAATGGTTACATCTTGATCCCTATTGTGGGGCTCGACCTTTGGTTTAATAGAATCAGGGATTTCTCCACCGGTTTTTTCATCCTCTGATACACAATGTGCACCCATGCGGGTATCATTGACGCTTTCATTGATTTTAACTTTAAAATTATCAGTCATTTTGTTGTTGTCTCCTTTTTTCTATGATTTTTCGAAATCACATCTCGGGACACTGAGATCCCGAAGTGCACACCTCTGCTGAAAAAATTTTATACCCGGTTACTGCGAGCGCAATAAGCACCGGGCCGACAATAAACCCCACAAGACCCATAAACGGAACCCCGGCAAAGATCCCGATCATCATCATCACCGGGGGAATTGCTACCCGTCGTCGCATCATTATTGGCCGGTAATAAAAATCAATCCATCCACTCAGAAGAGGATATCCAACAACAAGGGTTATCAATGCACTCCAAATATCGCCAAGACTTACAAAATAAAGCGTAAAAAAGAGGAGCATCAGCTGGGCACCAATGAGCGGAACTAGCATGGCGATCCCGATTAATACCGCGAACAACAACGGGCTTTTAACGCCCAGAAAAAAGAAAAACGGAATGGCAAGAAAAAATGAGATTAATGCTGCTGAAATCTGGACTATGATAAGCGCATATATAGTGTTAGTGGAAATTTCTGCCAACTTCCCCACAGCAGAAGCAAGTTTAGGAGATAATGTTCGTGTCAGAGTATCCCAAAGATGCTCTCCATAGTAGAGCAGCATCGAGAGCGAAAGGAAGAAAATTATAATTGAAATTAGTGACTGAACGACATTGCTGGTCAGCGACAGGAGCGATTGGATCATTAACTGGACAAGGGTATTTGGCATATGAGCAAACTGGTCCGCAGTGAATGTCGGAAGGAATGACGCGAGACTGGTATTATTAAATCCGTGAACAAGTGACGCAACCATCGTTCCGATATAGTCGATGTTGCTATAAAAAATGCTCAACGTGATCGTGAGGAGGAGCAGGATTACGAGCAGAACCCAAAGGGTAATGAATGTAGCAGATACCGATGGTCGGACTATACGTGAAAGTTGTTTATGAAACGGCATAAGGGTTGTTGCGATGGCAGCTGACCAGATTAACACCGTAATAAGCGGCCAGAATATAACGATGCAAGTAATATAAATTGTACCGATAAGGAACAACAGATGCTTATCTTCATTTGTTTGGCAAGGATTCATTGATGTCAAACCTTTTGGTCGGCGATTATGTTTTTCCCGTAAGTTCAATTGTTCGTAGTATGACCCGACAGAAAAATGTGTTTATCAAGAATTGTACTTTTTCCTGCATGGCATCGCAAGGTTTGATTCTTGTTTCATCATGTATCACTACAGGATAAAGGTGATTATAGCAACTATAACGAAGATTATTACAAGCCATTTTGCAATTTCCATAGAGAAACCAGCAATCCCCCGTGCGCCCGCTATATAAAAAATCAGGGCAAGTACAAGGAAAATCACCGCAAGAAAGATTAAACCGGCCATTGATTCACCTCGTCATGAATTTTGATTTGGCCCCATATATTGCGATTCTGGCATCGGCAATGCTTTTAGAGACACTTGTTTTTATATCATCTGACACTTTATGAGCCTCCACATCTGCATCTTTGAGGGTGATATGGGCGGCGACCTTTGCATCACAGGTGGCATGTGTGGCCACTCTGGCATCATACACAGCCTTACTGGCTTTGACTTTTAAACTATCTGTCATTTAGCATTCAACTCCTATGCCTGATATGATTTTTTCACGGCATTGTCACGATACCAACTAATTTGATTATCCATATCAGAATGAGCGAGTATAGAATAGAGGAGTAATATAATTCTTGGCTGTTCTTGCAAAATCTGCATCAATCGAAAATCTAGAGTAGCCCGGGTTTCAGAGTGAAGGAAAACATGAGAACTTTGTGACGAGATTTCCGGGCCTGCATTCACAGTACATTCACCATATTTTAGGGATATTCGGATTAGCGGCAATATATGATTGATGTTGCAAAATTTGCAAATTCAGAAATTGTAAAATCCCAAAATGATGAAGTATAGCGGGTTATTAATAGGGGGCAATTGTGAGAATTATGACGAAAATGAATTATGCAGTGTTCGCAGGAATTATTACCCTGCTTCTCGTTATGGTAATTCCCGTTATTTCTGCCGACAGCACTCCGCCGCCGGGCTATATTACGGTCGGACTAGAACCTGTTGCCAACTTTAACGCAGTTTATTCGGGCACCACGGTTCCTGCTGTGGTTGTATTCCAGGATCAATCAACAGGAAGTACACCATTAACCTATGCTTGGGATTTTGGCGACGGCGCAACGTCAACCGATCAAAATCCGCAACACACATATCTACGGAGTGGATTATTTACGGTTAGTCTCACGGTAACGAATGCATACGGGACTAGTACCGAGACAAAAGCAAGTTATATCGGGATTGGACTGGCTCCGAATGCGGACTTTTCAGGTGCACCGACAACCGGGAATGCACCTTTGACGGTAGTATTCACGGATCGTTCAACGGGATATCCAACTTCATGGAACTGGGATTTCGGTGACGGCCAAACGTCGACGGAGCAGAACCCGGTTCATATATTCTGGGCGCAAGGGAATTATGCCGTGACTTTGACTGTAACCAATGACAAAGGTACATCCACTATAACCAAACAATACTTAATTCACGTATTGCCCGGTCTCAAATCAATATTTACCGCTAATCCAAAATTTGGTGTTGCTCCGCTAGTTGTAGGATTTACTGATATGTCTACAGGGAATCCACAAACATGGACGTGGAATTTTGGCGATAGCACTTCCGACACAACGCTGAATCCAGTTCATACTTACACTAATTCGGGAGTCTATGTTGTCACGCTTACGGTGACTAATGGAGTATTTACCGACAGTTCGTCCCAAGCCATCGTTGTTGGCGGCGTTCCTGTAGTGAACTTCGTAGCGGATAATACCACTGTTGATGCGAACACACCCGTCCATTTTACAGATTTAACATTTAATTCGCCGATTTCATGGAACTGGGATTTCGGTGACGGCCTTTCATCGACTATACAAAACCCAACTGAGATCTATACCGTAGATGGAGTTTACAATGTCACCTTAACGGCCACGAACGATCATGGACAGAACACATTGACGAAAGTTGATTATATCACCGTTGGTGTTCCACCCACTGCAGACTTTACTACGGCAATCCCGTCCTTCCAGGTAGGAAGTGAAACACAGTACGTCCAGTTTACGGATACTTCGATCGGTAACCCTGTTACATGGTTATGGAACTTTGGCGATGGCACGACATATAGTGGGCAGAAACCCCCCCTTCATCTCTATAACCATGATGGATCGTATACGGTATCGCTGACCGTGACCAATCCCTTTGGACAGAACACAAAGACAGAATCCAACCTGATTACGGTGAGAGCCGGACCACTTGTTGACTTCATGGCGGACAGGACAAATGTGAGCTTGAATGAGTATGTCCATTTCACTGATCTTTCCGGTGGCAATCCCACTAGCTGGTCATGGAATTTCGGTGATGGATCTTCAGATTCCACGCAGAACCCCTATCATGCATATAACCAGGTTGGTGTTTACTCCGTGACGTTAACCGCATCTGATGGGTATATACAGAATACCCTGACAAAGAAAGACTACATCACGGTCACGAATCTCCCGGGCGCCGACTTTGTAGGAACGCCCACTCGTGGCATCTCGCCATTCACCGTAATGTTCACCGATAAGTCAGTGGGCAACCCGACAGGATGGACATGGAATTTCGGAGACGGTACAACGTCAAATGAGCAAAATCCCTCACATGTGTATTCTACGTCTGGCAATCAAATAACCAACAATTATACCGTATCTCTCACGGCAACAAACGCGTATGGTGCTGATACGGAAACGAAAGTGGATTATATCCAGGTAACCCAGACGCCCATTGCCGATTTTACTGTAAGCTTACGGCAGGGTAAAGCACCCTTTGTCGTGACATTCCAAGACCTCAGCCAGGGAAGCCCCTCCAGCTGGGCGTGGGATTTCGGTGACGGAACAACGTCAACTGAACAGAATCCGACTCATACATACCCATTCGAAGGATCGTATGATGTCAGGCTGACTGCAACGAACCAATACGGGTCAGACACGGTCTACAAGACCGGAACCACATCAACGCGGAATAATGGGTTACCCACTTCCGAGCCCGCGCCGGTTCCGTATGTGATTGTTACTCCGCAACAGATGATCCCGGCTGTTGCCGCAACAACTCTTTCCGCAATGCCGACTACCGCTATGCCGACAACATCACAGGCACCAGTATCTACTCTCGTTCCAGTGACTGCAGTCGCGATCGGTATGCTTGCGATTGTCGCGAAGATAAAACTGAAATAATTTTTTTGGAAATTACCATTTCCTGTCTGACAGTATTGCGAAGGTAACGACAGGGCAATTGATGAAAATATTTTACAATTCAAATTTTGTAACATAGGAATTCCTTATTATAGTATTTCCGCCATAGAACGACCTGCTCTGGTGTGGTAATTTAGTCAAGTAACATGATCCGATGATGTTTTATCGCATAAAAAATGCCATCCAAAACCGGAGACCAGAATTTGAAATTATGATATACAGACCTCGATGAAAAAAGGGGGAGATTTACATGGATGATATAACTTCACGAAATGATGAAAAAGGCCGGGAACAGGCCCGGGAAACAGGAAAAAGGGAGGAGCAGGAAGCGCAGCGTCAGCGTGATATAGCGACAGAAAAAGGACGAAAACAGGGGCTTGAAGAGGAGCGTAACCGGGAAAAACAAAAGACCGGTTGGGGGACAGGAATGAAGGTTGGCATCATCATTATTGTTCTTGCAATCATCGTAATAGCGGCAGCGCTTCTCACAGTATCGGTTACTGTCACCAATATATCTCCCGGTGATGTATTACCCTATTCATCAACGTATGGTACTTCGTTTCCCGAAGGCCAGACAATCCAGATTGGTAACACTCAGATCAGTGCGATCTCGTATGGGAACTCGGTGACTACGGACGTTAATGGCAACAGTCAGCAACTTGTGGTAGGGCAGACCCAGACGATATCAGAACAGCATGCAAGGATTACTACGCTCGGTGTAATCACCCTTATGAATACCAACTTTCAGATTGATCTGACCTACAAAGGTGAACTGGATAACCGGGCATATTTCGATATTGCCATTAATACCGGAAGTCAGGTACCGTCTCAGCTTATCAGGCTGTTACTTCCATCCGAAATAGAGGCAACACCTATATGAGCGCCGTTATTTTAACTAAAATTTTTAAATGATTGCTGTTTTTAGCGCGATAGTTTTATCCCTCAAACTCTCACCGGATGAACTTGTACATGTCTGCAAGTCCAGACACGGAAATTTGTTATTACCAATACTTTAATGGCACCACTGCTGACGCCAGTTTAATACACCCTGGTATGGCACCATTTCCTCATGCACTGGCACTCTCAATGAATACGCCCACTCAGGGAATAGAAATGAGCAGGGCGAGGCAACAGATCCTGATCCAAGATGCAGCTTTCATAATTTGCATGTCGGTAAATCTTTTGCCCAATCTGACACGAGAACTCAACGATGCTGTTCCATTACATTATCGAATTGTTATCTCGCACTCATTTCGTGGTGGAACTGCGATACTATCCTATCCTAAAGGGACATGATGAGTGTTTCACTAAAGATAAGATATTTACATAACGATTCCGGGAGGAGCAACGTTTCTTAAAGAATAGGACATTTTCCCGAGGTCAAATTCAAAAATCGAGTGGGATTGATCAACAAATTTTCTGTAGTCCAAAAAGGAAGGTATTTTCCTGAATTCCGGGTTCAATCACCCTGATCTTCGGGAATGGCCCACGATGGTTTTTTGAATTTCATAAAGACGAGAGGCGGCACTGCAAGCAGGAATGTCCCAAGAAGCACTGAACCGACATAGATTGGGGTGTTTGTGAAAAATGACGGAGGGATAAGTCCTACAATAAATGCGAATATGACACCGAATCCTCCAATACCCCCGACAATCCAGATCCCTGGCATGCCTCCAGGGATCTTAAACGATCGTGGCTGGTCCGGCTTGCTGTACCGGAGCTTGATGAGGGCAGCAAAAATCAGCACGTACATGATGCAGAGCAGTTCGGTCGTCATCGCCGACATGATCCAGTATGCCTGGTTAACCGATGGCAGGATGACGTACAGGAGTGAGATTGCAGAACCGATGAGCGCCTGGGTGACAAGAATTGCAACAGGCGATCCATACTTGTTATGCCTGTTGAAAACCTGAGGCATATTCCCGTCTAAAGCTACAACCCCGAGGCCTTTTGCAGGACCGATAAGCCAGGCAGCGAGGAGCACCACCCCTCCAAGCGTCAAGAGGATTGCCATCGGCGCAACAAGCCACGGGAGATTAACTGCCCCAAGGAAGTACTGGATGGCCTGCATGGTACCAGATGCGAGATTTAGTTGCGCTGTGGGGATAACAAATGCGATGGCAAGCGTCCCGAGAACCGAACAAAGGAAAATGATGATTGCTGAGAATGCCATCGCTTTCGGGTAGTCTTTCTGGGGGTCTTTTGTCTCAAGCGCATGGAACCCGGCCATCTCCATCCCCGCAAAAATGAGAATGATGGTAGAGAAAAATGGCACGGTTGCTACGTTTATTGCAGGAACTATTGCTCCCGGAGAGAATGAGGGAAGCACTATAGCGGCCCCGGTAATTACCCACCAGACAGCAAAAAAAACAATGATCACGGTCGGGATAATACTCCCGACAACAACACCGAAATTGGAAAATTTTGCGGTTACGTCGGGGCCAAAGTAGGCGATCGCAGTAGTGCCCCAGAAAACGATCATCATCACGCTGAGCATATAAACCGGGTTATTTGCAAGATCCGGAGTAAGAGCAAAGGCAAGGGTTGAGGCGATGAAGGCAAGCACGGTGGGAAACCAGACAAGGTTGTTGGACCAGTCACAAAAGACCGCGATAAACCCTCCTTTTTCCCCAAACGCCTGTTTCACCCATGCATAGACACCCCCGCCTTCGGGCCACCCGGTGGCAAGTTCTGCACCGGCAAGGGATATAGGGATAAGAAATAAGATTGTTCCTATGACGTACCACCCTACACTCGACCACCCGAACTCTGCCATCGAGGGAAAATTCCTGATGCTCAGCACCGCTGCGATGTTGATCATCGCGAGGGTAAAGACTCCCAATATCTTGACAGGAACTGGTTTTTTTGTTTTTGCAGCATTATTTTCGGTCATAGTTCCTCCTTAATACAGAAAATCCGGTACTCCCCGTCCACGCATTCGACGCCGTGAGTATCATGGGTAAAACCAGGAAATCGAGCGTCGAAGTTCTGGAGTGCGAGCAGGTACTGGAGTACCGGTTCATCAGCTCTGCCTGTCCCCTCGCCCGGAAGGAGTAAAGGTATACCCGGGGGATAGGGGACAACACCAGTAGCAACGATCCGGCCTCCCATTTCTGCCACCGGCACCTGTTCCACTTCGCCCTTCATGAGGTGCTTATACGCTTCTGCAAACGTGATGGTTGGTTCCGGCAAAAGGCCGTATGCCTTTTCAAGCAAAATCCCCTGCCCGTTTTCGCGCATGAAACCATGCATCTCCGCCACGAGACCCTGAAGGGTCATATTCCCGTACCGTCCGGGGTATTGGGTCGTAAGATCAGGGAAGATCTCATCAAGCGGGGAATTCTCGTCATAATGGCGCTTGAATTCAAAGAGTTCCGATACGAGCGTCCCCCACTTTCCCTTGGTAATTCCCATCGAGAAGAGGAACAGGATAACATAATCCCCGGATTTCTCATTGATGATACCACGGGTATCGAGGAATTTTACAACAATTGCTGCCGGGATCCCCCATGCATCGAGAGACCCATCGGAGGCTACTCCCGGTGTAATGACCGTGACCTTGATGGGGTCGAGCATGCAGTAACCGTCTTCAAGCCCGGAAAAACCATGCCATGGGTCTTTCGGGTGAAGGATCCAGCAGGAGGGTTCGTCACGCAGCAGATCATGATGGGCATCGGCAAAAGGCACCGGCTTTCCGGTCCTTGGATCGGTAATACTATCCGGCTGCCACATACCAAACCACCAGTCTTTGAACCCCTTTTCCTTACTGAGTTCACGGGAAATTCTTGCCATTATCCTGCGGAACCGGATCGCCTCATCAATGCATTCGGTAGTAAGGATTGTACCCGAGGGTCCGTCCATCATCTTTGAAGAGACGTCGAGGGAGGCGATGATCGGATAGAAAGGTGACGTTGAGGTGTGCATCATGAAAGCTTCGTTGAAGCGCTCATGCTCCACGGGGGACCGCCCGTTCCGTACATGGACCATAGACGCCTGCGAGAGTGCTGATAGGAGTTTGTGCGTTGACTGCGTTGCGAACACCGTGGGACTCCCGGGATTTTTTACCTCCTTTCGCATCGCGAAACGTTCGAGGTACAGGGGATTGAACCGGGCATATGCGAACCATGCCTCATCGTAATGAATACGATCGACACTCTTCCCGAGCAGCTCTTCGACCCGGGTGGCACGATAACAAAGACCATCGTATGTTGAATTAGTGACAACCGCGAGCGCCGGGTCCGGCTTTTTTACCGATAGGGCCAACGGGCATGCTGCGATTTTTGCTGCTACCGTCTCTGGCAGCATCTCGTCCGGGTGGATCGGGCCGATGATCCCGTACCGGTTCCGCGTAGGGATCAAGTATACCGGGATTGAATGCGTCATCGTGACTGCGTGCTCTATCGACTTATGGCAGTTCCTGTCTATGAGAACTATATCGCCGTTAGTAACGCAACCCATGAATACTACCTTGTTTGCGGTAGAGGTTCCGTTGGTCACGAAGTACGTCCTGTCCGCCCCGAACACTTTTGCAGCATACTTCTCTGCTTCACCAATAGGTCCTGAGTGATCGAGGAGAGACCCCAGTTCACTTACCGAAATGGACAGATCGGATCTCATCATCTGTTCGCCAAAAAAATTGTAAAATGCCCGCCCGGATGCAGATTTACGGAATGCGGCCCCCCCGGCATGGCCGGGAGTGTGCCAGGAATATTCAAAATCCTGTGAGAACGTAGCAAGCGAGCCAAAAAACGGGGGCAGAAGAGAGTCACGGTAGCGCCGGGAGGCCGCCTTAATCCGTCCTGCGATGAACTCCGGCGAATCTTCCATGGCCCAGATATATTCACTGATCTCCCGGATCATATCGATGGTGAGGGTCGTGGTAGGTTCTTTTGTGGGTTCGCCCATCAGGAAGATCGGGATCTCTTCGTTTCTCCTCCGGATCTCATGGATGAGTGCCGCGGTCGCTTTATGGCGCTCGGGCGTATCCCCGCCAAGGTTCCAGTTGATGAAAATACAGTCTGCTTCAGGAAGATTGGCGAGGGCACTGGATGCATCACCGGAATAACCGACGTCTGCGATCCTGATACCGGATTCTTTTAATCCCTCCATGATTCGCCGGATAGCGTTTCCCGCCGGTGTATCTGTCTTATGTATATCGTCGATAAGGGAAACGGTCAGGATTTCTTCGGCGTTCACCATGGTCGCCTTCCGCAGATGATAAACGGCCGCATATACCGGAACAAAGCGTATTCTTTGGGATAAAAACAGGGACCACTCAATCCTTCACGATCAACGGCTGCCTGAATTTTCACATATCCAGTGCCAGCAATTCCTGCATTTACCCTCCGGCCTGTGACCTCATGTAAAACAGGCATGCATTTTCGTTTGGAACTTGTTTGTTTGAAACGCATTTTTTTCTCTCCTTTCCCGAAACGCCATATTTTTGAAACACTATTCCGAAATATTAAAAAATCTCTACTGGTTAGGGCGATAGATCAGGGATTTATTTATACTGTACCTTTTTTTGCAAAATCTGCAAAACTTCGGTGTATAAAGAAAAAGGTGCGTATCCTTACCCGAAGGCACATCACGCATATAAAAATGAATTTTCTCTTTAGAATATTCGCTTTAATCGGATTGGATCTTTTCTGCGTATTTCTGAAGATATACCGTAATATACGGAGCCACTATCGGTATAATCATCGGGACCATTTCACGTATAAGATCCGAATAGTCTGAGTCTTTCTGCCGTGGAACACGGGATTTTTGCTGGGCTTCCTTCGCCGGAGCACGTGATGTCATCAGTTGGAAAATCCCATAAACGGCCACTCCGGCAACAACTGCAGTAGCAGCAGTGGCGAACGGGTGATTGCGTACCGTCTTACCCACAGTCTTACAAACCCCGAATGGGTCTTGGATTACAGATTGTTTTAGATCGCTGTACGATTGGGCAATCAACGATTCTGTGACGCGGAGATCTTCTTCGGTAATACGCCTAAGGCTTTCCATTTTTTATCAATTCCTTAGCAAGGTGTGTGTTCAGGACGATTTTATTCGATAGGACCAGATGTGCAGTTAAAGTAGCTATGCCACAAATGATAACTCCCGTTATGAGGAGGGCAGCCCAGAGGGGGACTAATGTGGCAATAAAAAGGATAACACCTACAACCACGATTATGATTCCAGCTACCAGTAAGGTGACAATAACCGACAAATACATTAATTGCTTAAAAAAAAAGTTCGCCGGTTCAAACACATAGTCCTGCAGAAACAAATCTGTTTTTTGCCGCAGGTAGAGATCAATATACTTGATTATCCTGACGAACTGTACTTCTATCGTTTCTCCTTCAGTTTCGGCAGCTGAACCCATAGGAACCTTCGTTAATCTCGTGATTTGAAGATAATCATGCCGAGGAGGATTCCTACTCCTGCTGCAACTAATACCGCAGGTATAGGGTGATCGCATATAACATGCTCTACAGGTTCCACATGTTTGTGGTATGACGTTTCCATATTGTGATACCCGTGGCCAACATCCGCCTTAAACTGGTTTACCCGGTCCTCGACATCCTGCAGAATCGCCCTTACATCCTCACTTCTCGCCGATACATCAGCTATTCGCAGCTTGCGGGCAGCCTCTTCCAGAGCTTCAGCCGTCTGATTTTTTAATTCTATAGTGTCATGTGCCATGGTTATACACCTTCTCCTGGTGTTTGCATTATTTTCTTGAACATTTTTTCAACTCCTTTCCCCGATATGGCTTTAACGTGGTCATGGTTATCATACGCTTTTTTTAATCCATACCAGAGTTAGTGTTCATAGAGTCAGAAAGAGTATAAGGATTGTCAGACGTTGCAAAATTTGTATCGTTCAAGAATTTCCCTTAAGGGAAGGGATATTTATGAATTTAATTATTCTGCAGATCCGTTATTAAAAAAATATAAGTTCTTTTTTACGTATTATCTGACAATCTTCAACCTATTTCAAGAGTCTATTGTTCTACCGGAAAATCTTTTTTAAAGGTATCGGAAAGAAGATTGGATTATCTGTTCTTTTTTTGCAGCATTATGATTGCGCTGCACAGAGCGATTGCGGAGAGTATAGTAAATACGGCTACCGGGGATTGTGTTGGCATCGCAGTAGGCGATGACGGCGACGTTGATGGAGCGAGTATCCCCGACGTATCGACACTGCCGCCGGCGGGAACGTTCTTCGATACCTGCCAGTCCTGGTAACCGGTCAACCTCAGTAAAACAATATGGGTTCCCTCCGGAACATTCACAAGGGTCAGAGGAGTGATGCCCTTGAATGCATTATCGAGGTAAATATTGGCACCTGCCGGGTTTGATTCGACGGTGATCACGCCGTTTGTGATCGGTGTCGAGCCTGGCGTTACAGGAACCAGGGTAGCCTGAATCGTATAAACTGATCCCGCCGTGACCGTGGCCGTTGTGGTATAAGTCTGGTAATTCGCAAGAGTAATACTGACAATATAAGATCCTGGGCTGAGCTGGGTAACATAGAGAGGGGATGATGCCCCGTTGACACCTGCAACGGTAATACCTTCATAATTATTATCGACATACACTGCTCCTCCTAGAGGGGTTGTCGTGATCTGGATATCACCATAACCTGACGCTGGAGTGTATGGAGTCAGCGTTTCTATCAGGTTGGTGGTTTCGCCGCTTGCAATACTCATAGGTACAGTGAAATCGAAGTATCCTGCCTTTTTGAGGATTAAGGTATGTGTAGCCGAATTAAGATCCCCGATTGTTTGTGGCGTTGTACCATAATACACGTTATCAATCCAGACTCCCGCATTGCTTGGGTTAGAATCAAGGTTAAGAACGCCGGTCTGAGATGGGCTTGAGACGAGATTTACATTAATCGATGTAGTCTCGCCAGCGTCAGGGGCATAGACCGTTTGCGAGGATTGAGTATAGCCAGCCTGATAGACGGTCAGGGAATGGTAACTGTCTGCGGTCTCAAGGAATGTAGCTGGAGTACCTTGGCAATACCATTGGTCGAGGCATGCCTGAGCGTTGGACGGACTGGATGAAACCTGAAGAATCGACGTGGGTGCGGCCGCGAATACCGGCGCCGTACATGTTGCAATGGCAAAAATGAGGATCGCAATGAGGAGCAACGATCGTGATTTCTTAAATTTTAGAGGCATGCAGGAGACTGATGTTAAAACCATAATAACATATCCCGATTTTCTTTTTTTTGCAATTATCGATCCATACTACCCTTTTTTATAGTTGAATTTTGGGAGATCAAAAAAGGACACTTCCCAGGGCATCGGGCTGATGATCCCTATTTATGCATTCCCCTATCCAGGCATTATCTTGGAAACGGCACTTATCCCCGCAGGAGCCCATATAAGATGCAATCATATTAATAATCAAAGATTACACTTTTCAAAAATTGCAAAGTGGCAAAATTTTTATTTAATTTACCTATGACGTTACTATTCTATCATTTCCCATGGTGATCATGTTAAAGAAATATTTTCGGATAATGCCGGAGTTTGAAAGATCAGTGAGATTGAAACCTGCGAATAATCAGAAAAGAATCGTGATCCGGTTTAAATATCCGGGCATTATGTAATTTAATTCCAGAAAGGTGGGAAAACATGAGCGAAGGTAATTGTACAATCGAAAAAATCCGATGGCTGGAAAGTTTTCCTGAGAAAAATCCGAATCCAATAGTAGAGATGGATGCAAAAGGGGTAATTATCTTTTTCAATTCTGCAACTCAAAAAATTCTGAAAAATCTTGGATTTCCTGAAAATCCCGCAATATTTATTCCAGATGATAAAGAGGAAATATTACGCCTGCTTAAGGATGGAACTGAATCACAGGTTTCCAGGAAAATTGTTCTTAAAGATGCGTGTTTTTCGGAAAATATTTCATTTCTCCGTGAGTTTCGGACGGTCAGAATTTATGTAGTGGATATTACCGAATACAAAAGGGCAGAGTGGGAATTGGTCAGAAAATACGATGAAAGCGCTGCACTTGACGAAAAACTCAAGACGGCCCATAAGGAACTGGGCCTAATATTTAAAAACAACAAAAAGTTTGAAAAGATACCACAACACAGCGAGGAAATCTTCCGCCAGGCTCAAGAGTTTCTGGACGCCGTTACAAAAGGGACTGGTGTGATTATCGCTGTACAAGATATGAATTTTCGTTATTTGTTCTTCAATAACGAATACAAAAAAGAAATTAAGCGACTCACAGGTAAGAATCTCACATTAGGCTCCAGCATGGTAGAATTGTTTGCAGAAAAACCGGAAGAGCAGAAGAACGCCATGGAAGAGTGGAGCAAGGTAATGCATGGTGAAAATATAAATCAAATAATAGAATTTGGAAAGCATAGCAAGTCCCGCAAAATCTATCATGTAATTCATATTCCTATCCGGGATGCCGAAGAAAATATTACTGGTGCTGGTGAAATCGCGTACGATATAACTGAACAAGTACAGGTTCAGGACGAACTTCGTGAAACAAAAGAATATTTTGATAACCTTATTACGTATGCCAATGCCCCCATTATTGTATGGAACGCGGAACTCCGCATTACCCTTTTTAATCGTGCTTTTGAAAACCTCACTGGAAGGAAATCAAAAGAAGTCATCGGAAAACATTTTTCCATGCTTTTCCCTGAAAAATATCTAATTGAGGCTATGGCCCTTATCCAAAAAACCCTGGAAGGAGAACGTTGGGAAAGTGTCGAAATACCTGTACTCGATAAGAAGGGAGAGATAAGAACAGTACTCTGGAACTCTGCCTCAATTTTGGGATCTGATGGGAAAACCATAGTATCAACTATCGCGCAAGGCCAGGATATCACTAATCGAAAAGAGAAAGAATATGAGCAAAATCTACGGGCAATAGAATTTGCAAAAATAAACGTGACACTCCAAAATGAAATCCGGCAACGAATGATATCCGATACAACGCTCAAAAAAACCCTTTCACTTCTCAATGCAACTCTTGAATCAACGACCGATGGAATCATTGTCATTAACTTGAAGGGGTATATCTCCAATTATAACAAGAATTTTTTGGACCTGTGGAACATCCTCCCGAACTTGATGGAATCAAGGGAATTCAATGATGTAATTGAATATATTCTGCCGCTACTTAAGAATCCTGAAGAATTTAAAGATAACATCAAAGATCTTCGATCTTATCCGGGACGCGAAAGATTTGAGATGATCGAATTTAAAGATGGAAAAATATTTGAATGCTATTCAAAACCTCAGATAATAGATAATATAGTAGTCGGCAGAGTATGGAGCTTCCGGGACATTACCGATCGCAGACATGCAGAGGAAAAACTTATCGCGTCCTTGCAGGAAAAGGAAATACTGATTCGAGAGATCCACCACCGGGTTAAGAATAATCTCGAGTTAATATCCAGCGTGCTTGATATGACACGGATGCGTTCTCATGATGAGTCAACAAGTAGCATACTGACCGATGTTATGCTTAAAATTCAGACCATGGCACATATCCATACACGGTTCTATGAAAACAAACAATTTGGTAAAATCAGTATAACTAGCCAGATTAGGGATCAGGTAACTTCGTTATCAAATATTTATTCTCAAAAGGGTCAGAAAATCGTATGTGATATTAATTCACCGGATCTATTTCTCACAGTTGACCAAGCCTTACCCTGTGCACTCATTATAAACGAAATACTCTCAAATGCCTATAAACATGCTTTCAAAGGGCGAAAAAAAGGTCTGATTGAAATTTCGGCATTTCAGGAAGACGAGCAGATCCATATTACTTTCCGAGATAATGGCACAGGTATGCCTGATAGTGTAGATATCTATCGTTCTAATAGTCTCGGACTTAAGCTGATCAGGACACTTGTGCAGCACCAGTTGAAGGGGTTCCTCACAATAAACAGCCAGGGTGGAACTGAAATTATGGTAGTGTTTCCCGGAACTCAAGCGGGGAATTAATGTATGTCAAAAATACTCATTGTTGATGATGAGGGGCTCATAGCCATGCGCCTCGAAGAACGTCTAAGTACTATGGGATATATCGTTGTAGGCATGGCAGCCTCCGGCGAGGATGCAATTGATAAGGCGCGAATTACTCGACCAGATCTTGTTTTGATGGATATCGTTATGCCGGGCAGGATGAATGGGATTGATGCCGCAAAAATTATCTCTGATGAATTGGATATTCCAGTTGTTTTTATCTCTGCATATGCCGACGATGAAATAATTAAAAAAGTAAAAAGTGTCCGACCTTATGGCTATATTGTGAAACCCTTTATTGAACTGGAGATCAAAGCTGCCATTGAAATAGCGTTGTTCCGAAAATCGGAAGAAAAGGAGCTGAATAAATTACAAAAGCCGGGACATGAAAAAATTTCAACGGAGATGGTGCCCTCCCAGAATGAAGAGGAACGCCTTACTTACCTCGATCTAACGGAAGTAAAAACCGTGCTATTAAAAGACATCTTTAACGACATTGTTTTGTTCCTCTATACAGATCCGGTCGAAAAAGAAGCCATATTCAAATTTGTATTAGAAGAGGGTATAAATAAAGGAGGACGAACATTTTTTTCTTATTTCAAGTCAATTATCCCGAAATACTTCCAAAATGAGATCCGTAAAAAGGAACTCTACACTCACCGGATAAAAAGAAAAGAAGTGTATACTCTTTTACCTATCCTTGAAAAATGCACTCAATCCCTGCTGGACTCGCCCGAACCAGATTCATTGCAAATTCTCCTTGATTTTTTTGAAACTGAAGAGTTCGAAGATATTCTTGCTATCAGGGATTTAATTCTCTCAAAAAAGAAGAACATGATCCCTGTATCCGGAATCATTGCAGTGAATATCGGGAAAATGGATCATTCCCTGATAGGATCTTTGGCCGCAGGTATTCCCAAGATCATCATTTCTACGGGTAAAGAGACGATGCTTTCGTTTGCTCACAATTCATTTCCTGCAAAATCTGTTTCTGTTGTTCCTCAAGAGACCGTTGATAGCGTTATAAAAAAATCACTGGAACCAGTTGTTCTTTCACTTCTTGACAAACCATTGTCAGGGTATGACATCGTTCATGAGATCAATAGTCGGTACAAGGTTCATATTCCGCAGGCAAGAGTTTACTCGATCCTTCATGATCTTTTAAAGGGCGGATATCTTGAGGTTGAAGTTTCGGGAAAATCCAAATTGTTTTGCCTTACTGAAAAAGGAAAAAAACATATCAGCCAGAGACTCAACGAATTCAGGTTAGTGTTCCAGCATCTTTTAGGAAATGGAAATGAAATAAACTCTGGCATTGAAAATCAAAATCAATGAGTGGTCATTCATATTATCAGGACAAATTATAAATAGAAGTTTAGAATATTCAAATCTCTTTTCTCGAACTGTCTCCTTCTTAAACGATGTAGCAATATTTGCAAGATCTCGTCAGATTTATCTTCTAATATACAGATGCAGTCTCAGGGTATAGTGTTGCCCTCGGGAGGTAGATTACCATCTTTAAGAGAAGAATGCCGAATTCGACTCAGTGGAGTCTGTTAATCCTATCTGAATGATTTCACACGTTTGGACTGACGGAAGTGGAATCATAGGTATAGGCAGCGGATTTTATTCGGTGCTATACTTGAGAACCTCCAAATTACATTCATAAAAATAGCCCTATAAAATATGGCTTGAGGATCATGCCCAGCAATAAAGCATTTTGAAGCCGAATATTACACCTGAAGACTGATTGGGGTTATTTATCCCCCGTTTTCGAGATTCAAACTGATGAAAACAAATAAAAAGATGGATATTACTTCAAAAACACATGGTCCTAAAAAATAATCGGAATGCAGGAATATGAAAACAGAAAATGCTAAAAATATCAAACCGAAAAAAACTGTCGAACCGGAAACAACATTCATAGATGATGGAAAATTCCTCCGGATACGTACAGAGCTGCCGGGCATCCCCGAAGAAAAAATCAAAATCGTTCTTGAAAACCGTTCCACATCAGTAACTATTTTAGCGGTTAATTCAGTGATACAATACAAAAAAGTGATTAATATCCCCGATGAAGTAAGGTTTAGTAAAAAACGTTTCGTCGATGGAGTCTTAGAATTAACCCTAGAAAAAATTGATTCTAATACCACATGATCCCATATGCAAAAATTCCTCAAACATCTTAAAAAAGATGATAAATTACCTCAAAATTTGGATTGAATCTGCTCTTGGTTCTGATAAGTCGGCGGTTGATTTAGTATTTTGTCCGAGAAAGAAAAATCATTGATCAAGCGCAAATCTATCAGGACTTTTTGAATCGAAAAGATGGGTTGTCTAAAAATCAAAATTGCATATGATGCATATGCATGCACAGTCGATATCACAAACAACAATGTTACGCGTTAACAACATAACATGAGGAGCGCCCAAGCCGGGATTTTACTAGTCCGGCATCATGAGCCGGCATATCGGGTAGTACTGCTACGGGATCGCCCGATCAATCCCCCAAATCCCGCAAATTCCCACCCTAGATCAAGAAAATTAAAATCAAGGTAATCCGTTATAATCTCTCAAGATTGATGATAACATTTTCTCTTCTGATTACTGGAGAAGTATTCTCCAGAACCAAAAAAATTTTATTTAAATCAGCGCGTCGAGTCCCCAAAATGCCAGAAAAGCAGCAATTATAAGTCCATCATTAGATAGAGGAAAAAACTTTGCTAACGATAATACGATCGCTATGACTCCCACTAACAATGCTAATATTCGTGATACTTTTGCCATTTGTGTCATACCTCTTCTCCACTCTGTTGGCATCCTCCAACAATCACCGTAACGAATTGCTTCTTTTTATTCTCTTCTGTTATTTGCAAAAATTGCTTTTTGGTGCGTTAAAATGCTGATTTTGGAATATTTCTCTGAGTAAAGGAGGATCCCGGTGTCTTTTGATCAGTCCGGACGATAATTAAAGGCTCTTTAAAGTCTTCGGCAGGTTGTCATTTATGTTCCGGGTCAAATAATTCAAAACTACCGACAACTTGACAGAACAATCGGCCGCACAAGATAAACGTTCATTCTTGTGCGGGGGTCATCAATGTTTTGCCAGGTCGGTTCTGTTGCGTTGTCGGGAGTTTTAAATAATCAACCATGATGTATCACGACGATATCATTTTCGTTAAGTTCCGTTAACGCAACAGCATCGCGGGACTATTCTCAGGTTCTCTCGGCCGTCAAGTATTAACCAATTCAAAAACATGCAATTTTTCTGTTTAATCATCGAGCCGTTTGAATACACCCTTCTTGACCTTTAAGACACCGCATACAGGGCACCGCCAGGTATCCGGAAGGTTCTCGAACGGTACACCAGAAGGTATCCCGCCATTAGCATCTCCTTTGGTCGGATCGTAGATATAATGGCATTCAAGGCATACCCACCGGCAAAGTTTCGCTTTCTGTGGCATAATCTAATTCGCCATATTTTAATTGTAAGTGCCGCGTGTAATATCTATTTTTCATTGTGAGATGCCATTGATTACCGTTCTGTCAAGTCTCGGGGTGTTATGACAAATACCACGTCGAAAAATGTTTCTTACCTCCTGCAGACTCGACTGAGCCTGAAAAAAGAATGATCTCCAGTTTAATCTCTATACCTTTTGATAAACCCTTTAATAACAACAATAACGCCCATGAGGATCACAAACATTCCTAGTAATTGAATGACAAGTAAAGGAGACGCCAAAAAGGCGACCCCCACTATAATTACTATAATGCCCTCGATAATTGTTACAATCTCTATCATACGCATCCAATCCTAAAAGAAATCCTCGCATTGCATACCGTTTAGGAGAAAATGACAAATTTATAAAGAAACCGGGCATGAAAGAGAGAGTTCCACGCCCGGTGAAGACAGATGTGTGCAATTGTTCGAACATCTTGACCGCGTTTCCCAACGGTCGAATTGACATAAACCAAATATACTTAAAAATACGAGGTCACTTTCTATTTTTTGAAAATAAAATCAGGATCATTTAAGCGATCGGCAGTGACCTCGTTGATACAGTTGTACCGGTGATGTCGAAAAAGGAGGCCAAGGGGATAGCAGATATGATTTCGAAGGGCGAGACTTGGACTGGCGAATAAAACGGTAAAGCACCGGGATGGCCACGAGTTTCCTATCTATGCAAGCGATGCACCTGTTTTCGATGATAATTGCAATCTTATCGCGATCATCAGTACGAGCCACGATATAAGTGAGAGGAAGCGGGCAGAATCGGAACTATTGCAAAAAAATGAGGATCTCAAACGAAGTTAATGAGGAACTCACTGCAACACAGGAAAAACTCCATTCCAACATCGAAGAACTCAGCCTCCGGGAACAGGAACTGGTTAAAAGCGAGGCTGATCTTAAAAAAGCGCTCTCAAAGAAAGAGGTTCTCCTCTCTGAGATCCATCACCGTGTCAAGAACAACCTGACCGCTTTTATCTCATTACTCAGTCTGGATGGTTCTTATGAGGATTCTGAAACGGGCAGGGCACTCCTGACTGACCTCCAGAACCGGGCCCGGAGCATGGCCCTGATCCATGAGACATTGTATAAGACCGGGAAATTTGCAAACGTAGACATGGAAGTCTACCTGGATAATCCTGTCAGCCAGATTGCCGGCTCGTATGGAGAGACTGCCAGGATCCGGGTCGTGGTCACGGTGTATAATGTGACCATTGATATCGCCCGGGCCACCACAGCCGGTCTGATTATTAACGAACTGGTGACCAACTCGTTCAAGTACGCCTTCCCGCCGGGGTTCGATTGTATGGCAGACCGGGGAGAACCCAGTACGATCAGGGTCTCTCTTGCCCATGATGACGGGACTGATGTCCTCACGGTAGCTGACAACGGTTGCGGGTTACCGGAGGGGCTCGATCTGCATACCACAAAATCGCTCGGCCTCAAGCTGGTAACCTTCCTTGCCCGCCACCAGCTCCGGGCGGAGATCCAGGTTTATACAAAGAGGGGCACTAAGTATATTTTCCGCTTTAAGGACACCGGGGATTAAAACATAACGGGAAAAATCATACAGATTGTGGAAGACGAGGAGCTGATCGCCCTCCATCTGACTGAAATACTGGAAAAGAACGGGTATAGGCTTACCGACCCGGTTTCCTCCGGAGAGATAGCGCTCAAGGCGCTCGAAAAATCTCCAAAGCCCGATCTTATCCTAATGGATATTGGCCTTGCAGGATCGCTAGACGGAATCGAGACCGCGAAAAAGATTCGGCACAAGTATACTATCCCGATTATTTTTCTGACGGCATATTTGGATGGGCCACGGATAGAGGTGGCAAAGAAGGTATCATCAGCCGCTTATCTCGTAAAACCGGTGATAGATGAAAACCTCCTTACTGCAATAAGAGACGCACTGGACGGGCATAGCGGAACGTGAAGAGATATCTAGCACATAGACCGGGGCCTCTCCCGCCGCAGACCCGCAACAGATGGCCATCGATCACAGGATCAGTCGGCTCATGTACCGGCCCGGTCCATCGAAGGCGCAGCAGTTCAGGCGTACCACGAGCAGAAGGTCCCGATCGCCCCCGGGATGAAGATCCGGTAACATCATCCCGCACTTATCGCAATACTGCTAGGGAGATCGCGCTCCAAGATCGCCTACCTTCTTTTGTGGTTTTGATATGTGCGCAATGCATCTGGTGCAGGAAAGATTTTTGTCCTTGCAAGGAAACATCCATCCATGGCAGCATCGTGTGGATCTTCGTTTGCTGATATGCTCCACTCTTCTTTTGTAATTATTATTAGCGTAAGCATTCGGGCGTAAAATTACGTCCGATCCAAATTCAGGATGTGACAAGTATGGATTTAAATAAAAGTTGCTCATTTCCGAACAACATCTTCGCCAGTAAACTGCGCTTTTTTGATACCACGTTACGGGACGGGGAACAGACCCCGGGTGTGTCGTTAAACCCGAACCAGAAGTTGGAGATTGCGACCAGGCTTGCAGCCATTGGTGTCGATGTAGTCGAGGCCGGTTCTGCTGCGGCATCAGCCGGAGAACAGGACGCGATCCGGCTCATCTCGGACGCCGGCCTCCCCGTGGAGACCTGCACCTTTGTCCGGGCGGTAACGTCCGATATCGACTATGCCGCGGACAACGGCGCCGATTCCGTGCACCTTGTTATTCCGGTCAGTGACCTGCATATTGAAAAGAAACTCCGTAAGACCCGTGGACAGGTACTGGATATGGCGTGGAACTCGGTGGAGTACGCAAAGAGCCGGGGGCTTATCGTTGAATTCTCGGGAGAGGACGCTTCCCGTGCCGACCCGGGTTTCCTTAAGGAGATCTACTCCGGGGGCGTGGAACGCGGGGCCGACCGCCTCTGCTTCTGCGATACGGTGGGCCTTCTCACCCCGGAGAAGATTGCGGTGTACATCCCGCCGCTTGCCGGGATCGCGCCGCTCTCGATCCACTGCCACGATGATCTCGGCTTTGCCCTTGCCAATACAGTGGCAGCACTCAAAGCCGGTGCCACCTGTGCCCATACAACGGTAAACGGCCTGGGAGAACGTGCGGGGAACACACCTTTCGAGGAACTCGTAATGGCGCTCGAGGTGCTCTACGGGTACCCGACCGGGATCAAAAAAGAGGAGATCTACGCGCTCTCCACGCTTGTCTCCCGCCTTACGGGTGTCCCGCTGCCGGTCAACAAGGCAGTCGTGGGCGAGATGGCATTTACCCACGAGAGCGGGATCCACGCCCACGGCGTGATCCGGGAGCCGGCCACCTACGAGTCCATCCGGCCCGAACAGATCGGGAGGAAGCGCCGGATTGTGCTCGGGAAGCATTCCGGCTCCGCATCTGTGGAGGCAGCACTCCATGAGATGAAATACGCCCCAAACGACCTGCAGCTCAAGGCGATCGTGACAAGGATCAAGGAGCTTGGCGATTCCGGGAAACGGGTGAGCGACTCCGACCTCATGGCCGTTGCCGACACGGTGCTTGCCATGGAGTGCAGACCCACCATCAAGTTGCGGCAGTTTACCGTGGTCTCGGGGAGCAGCATGATCCCGACCGCATCGGTCACGCTCGAAGTGAAAGGAAAGGAGATGACCGGTGCAGCCACAGGTGACGGGCCGGTGGATGCCGCCATGCAGGTGCTCGCGAAATCGGTAGCCGATGTCGGGGACATCCGGCTTGAGGAGTACCATGTTGATGCGATCAGCGGCGGGACAGACGCGCTGGTCGAAGTGACCGTAAGGTTAAGTAAAGACGGGAAGATAATTACTTCACGCGGTGCACGCACCGATATCATCATGGCGAGCGTCGAGGCGATGATTGCCGGGATGAACAGACTACTCGAGGAACGAACATGAAGACCGGGGCAAAACTCCTCATCGAATCACTGCAGCGCGAGGGCGTCGATACACTGTTCGGCTACCCGGGCGGCTCAGTGCTGCCGATCTATGATGAACTCTATGATTCACCATTGCGGCACATCCTGGTACGGCACGAGCAGGCAGCTGCGCATGCCGCCGACGGTTATGCACGCGCAAGCGGCCGTGTAGGGGTATGCCTTGCCACTTCCGGTCCCGGGGCCTGCAACCTGGTCACCGGGATTGCCACGGCCTACATGGATTCGGTCCCGGTGGTGGCCATCACCGGCCAAGTCCCGACCACGATGCTGGGGAACGACGCCTTCCAGGAATCGGACATCCAGGGCATCACGATGCCGATCACCAAGCACAACTACCTGGTAAAGGAAACATCGGACATCCCCCGCGTGGTACAGGAGGCCTTCTTCATCGCGGGTACCGGGCGGCAGGGGCCGGTCCTCATCGACCTGCCTAAAGACGTCAATACCCGCTTGGTAAAAGAACCCGTGATGCCGGAAAAAGTGGTGCTCCGGGGCTACAACCCGACCTACAAGGGGCACAAACGCCAGATCGACAAGGCCATCGAACTTATCACGGCCGCGGAACGCCCGCTCATCTACGCGGGCGGGGGTGTAATCTCGTCCAATGCATCACCCGAGATTGTGGCCTTTGCCTCTGCGCACGGTATCCCGGTCACAACGACCCTCATGGGTCTCGGATGCATCCCTTGCGATCACCCTCTCAACCTGGGAATGCTCGGCATGCACGGCACCGAGTACGCGAACTTCGCGGTGACCGAGTGCGATCTCCTGATCGCCATCGGGGCACGGTTCGATGACCGGGTTACCGGAAAGATTGACACCTTTGCCCCGCACGCGAAGGTGATTCACATTGATATCGACCCGGCCGAGATCGGGAAGAACAAGCGCGTTGATGTGCCGATTGTCGGGGATACAAAAGCAGTGCTTACCGATATCATTGCCGGTCTTGCCAAAAAGAACGCCTGCGAGGCCTGGCAGAAGCAGATCAGACACTGGAAGCAGCACCACCCGCTCCGCTACGGGAAGGACAACGGCTGCCTGCACCCGCAGTTTGTCCTCCAGCAGATGAACGAGCTCTTAAAAGGCGATGCGGTGATCGTCTCAGAGGTGGGCCAGAACCAGATGTGGACCGCCCAGTACTTCTGCTTCCGCCACCCCCGGACCTGGATTACGTCAGGTGGGCTTGGCACGATGGGCTATGGCTTCCCGGCTGCGATTGGGGCGCACTTTGCCCGGCCCGATGTGCCGGTATTTGACGTTGCCGGCGACGGGAGTATCCAGATGAACATTCAGGAGATGGGCACGGTGGCGCAGTACAATATCCCGGTCAAGATAGCAATCCTCAACAACATGTACCTCGGTATGGTGCGCCAGTGGCAGGAGCTTTTCTATGACCGGCGTTACTCCTACACCGAGCTCCCGCCGGTAGAATTTGTCAAGATTGGACAGGCATACGGGATTGAGGGGATCAAGGTGGAGTCCTGCGATGAGGTGATGCCGGCCTTACAGGCCGCGGTGGACCACGACGGACCGTTCGTCCTGGACTTCCGGATCGAGCGGGAGGAGAATGTTTTTCCCATGGTGCCTGCCGGGGCTGCCATCAACGAGATGATCGGAGGGCATCCGCCATCATGAAGGCTCACACGTTGTCCATCCTCGTGGAGAACAAGGCAGGTGTTCTTTCAAGGGTCACGGGCCTCTTCTCCCGGCGCGGCTTTAACATCGAGAGCCTCGCAGTCGGGACCTGCGAGGAGCCGGACATGAGCCGGATCACGATCGTGGTGATCGGCGACGATGCACAGGTCGAGCAGGTGATGAAGCAGCTCAACAAGCTAATCGACGTGATCAAGGTCTCGGACCTGACCGACAGCGAGCGGGTGGAGCGCGAGCTTGCCATGTTCAAGGTCACCGCAGATCAGGGAACCACCCGGGCAGAGATTATGCAGATTGCAACTATCTTCCGGGCCCAGATCGTGGACGTGGGCGCAAAGTCAGTTATCCTCCAGATTGTCGGTGACACGGACAAGATCGATGCTATGGAGAAACTGCTCCGCCAGTTCGGGATCAAGGAACTGATCCGGACCGGGCGGATCGGGATTATGCGCGGCACGAAAACCGTGACGAGCAGCAAGTAATTTTTTTTTGCCCTTTCCTCTCCGGGGAGATCGCTTATTTGGATTTATCACTCATCCGGTCTGGACAATGTCCCCTCAGGGAGCCATATTTTTCCGAGGGCTCCTGCTCTCGGGAAAAGACCTGTACGAAAAAAGGGGGACAATCAGAGATACAGCATCAGCACGAGCATGATGCCGGTCACGAGGGTGAGCACGATCGCCACCGGGGCAACCTTGCGGACCACCTCGCCCTCAATACCGATCTTGTCAACCACCGCTGCAGCATTGATGATCTTTGCCACTGCGATGCCGGACGCGATGCCGCCAGCCACCATATGGGCGGCGTAGACCTTCATGAAGTCAAGGTTGAGCATCGTTGACGATTGTTTGAGGATACCGTAGAACATCACGTTCGACGAGGTTTCGCTGCCGGAGACAAACGACCCGAACAGACCCAGCGACGGGCTTATAAGCGGGAATGCAATGCCAAAGGCAAGCGCAAGCACCGTGCCGATGATGATATTCATGTTGAACCCCGAGGCCCCCGGCGCGAACACGAGAGCACCGTTGATCACCGATTTCCCCGACCAGTCCATCACGTAAGCAATAGCAAAGAAAACCATCGCGGCAAGCGTCGGGCTCCAGGCACGCTTCACCCAGAGAGTGGTAATCTTCGCAAACTCTTCCTTTGACCGGATCAGGAGCGGGATGGTGATAACCGTACTCACCAGCACCCAGAAGTACGCCTGTGTCAGGAGCTTGAGGTTCACAATCTGGTCAGCAAGGACCGGGATCTTCTGGTAATTGCCCAGCATCGAGAGCAGGTTCCCCTGGATGATCGGAATGCTGATGACGACACAGAAGATAACGAGCACGAGCCAGGGCATCGAGGCCTTCCATAGGGGCATGAGGCGCTTACGCTCCTCAACTGCCGCTGCAATGACCTCCGGTTCACGGGAATCGGACGGCTTCTTACGGAGTTTCCACATCAAAAAGAGGACGGCGACCGTGACCAGGCCCGAGAAGACCCCGACGAGGCCGATGGCCGCTGCCGGGAGGATGTGCACAAAGAGGATCGAACACAGGCCGAGCGTTAACCCTGATACAAGAGCGGTCACAAATCCCTTCTTTACACCAATCCAGCCATCGGCAACCCAGAGCATGGCAAGGGCAATACCCGTGGAGATCACCGGCAGGAACCACGCGACCGTTATCCCGAGTGTGCTTACATTGAGGCCGAATACCGATGCCGGCAGGGTGATCGGGACGGCAAGGAGCGAGAACGAGGTGAGCGGGTCATACCCCATGCAGGGCAGGGCAACTGCCGCCAAGGGTGAGAATCCGAGAGCGAGCATGATGGGCGGGAGCATCGTCACCGGGGTCGCACCGATGGAGACAAGGAATGTCCCAAAGCCCACGTTGAGCATCATGATCTGCTCGTACCGCTCTGCCGCAACCGTCTTGATGTACGCCGTGATGCTTGCAATCGCGCCGGTCACGTCCATCATGGTAACCTGCAGGATGGTGAAAAGCACCATTAGCGAGATCCCAAACGATGAGAGCACGCCACACCATGACGCTGCGAGCGCCACGGAAAGACTGGTCTGGAAAAAAACAATCGCGATGATAACCGTCAGGATCCATCCAAGGACGCCCATTAGTGTCCCGGACTGGCGGAAAACAACCAGTCCGATGAAGATCATGAGAATGGGCAGGATGGCAAGGATAAACTGAATAACCAGGTCCACGTTGATCTACCCTCCCGGGTATGGAGAATGTGTCTGCCATGCCATAGCATAACACTATCGTTTTGATCCTGAACATTTAAGGACGGAGATTGTGCAGATTGCCAGGAGCCATTCTGCCGGAAAGATTTTAACGTGAGTTCTATATGATCCGCACGCCAATAATCTAAGACAGTGAAGACAGCAATCCTGGGGGGCGGCCTGTCCGGACTGACACTTGCACGGCTCCTGTACGAGAGGGGCACGGAACTGGTGGTTCTCGAAGCAGATCAGGCCTATGGCGGCCTCTGCCGGTCCTGTACCAGGGACGGGTTCACGTTCGATAACGGCGGTTCCCACATCATCTTCTCGCGGGACACTGAGGTCCTCTCCTTCATGCGGGAGATGATCGCGGACAACATGCAGGAGAATGTCCGGAACACGAAGATCTTCTACAAGGGAAGGTACGTGAAGTACCCCTTCGAGAACGGCCTTTCCGATCTCCCGGACGAAGACCGGTTCTTCTGCATCAGCGAATTTGTCAAAACGCTGGTTGCCGCAGAAAAGGGCGAGCTTCCCGTTCCCGAAACCTTCCGCGACTGGATCTATTACACGTTCGGCAAAGGAATCGCCGAATGTTACATGGTGCCGTACAACGAGAAGATCTGGAAGTACCCGACTCACCGGATGTCCCTGCACTGGGTGGACGGGCGTATCCCCCGGCCCCCGGTTGATGACGTGATCAAGTCGGCGATCGGCATTCCTACGGAAGGGTATATCCACCAATCGGTATTTGCGTACCCGCTTGACGGCGGGATCGAGGCGCTGGTAAAAGCAATTGCCCGTCCGGTAGAGCCGTTCATAAAAACCGGATTCCGGGTCTGCTCGATCAAAAAGATGCACGGGCGGTGGCTCATCAGCGATGGTGAAGAAACGATTGAGGCTGACCGGATCATCTCCACCATCCCGGTCCAGCACCTGCTTGCGGCACTGGACGGCGTACCGGAAAATGTCAGGAAGTCCTGTCATGCGCTCACGTACAACTCTCTGGCCTGTGTCAACATCGGTGTCCGTGGGACGGTACCGGACTATTCGTGGCTTTACATCCCTGATCCCGCTCTCGGGAAAACCAACCGGGTCTCGTTTCCGTCACAGTACAGCAGGCACGTGGCACCGGACGGCTGCAGTGCGATCCTTGCCGAGATCACGTACCAGCCCGGCGATCCCGTGGCCCGGATGAGCGACGCGGAGCTCCTTGGTGAGGTCTCGGGAACGCTTGCGGAGATGGGGCTTGTCACCCCCGACAGAATTGTCTTTTCCTCGGTGGTGCGCCAGCAGTTTGCGTACGTTGTGTACGACCGGGACTACCAGAAGAACATCGCCGTTGTCCGCGATTATTGCACAGGGGTGGGAATCCCGCTCGTGGGCCGGTTTGCACAGTTCGAGTACCTCAACATGGACGGATGCCTCCGGAGCGTGCTGGACTTTGTGGCATCGTACCCGGCATAAAATCCCGGTGTTTCCGGCAGCACGCTTATTATTATTCAAACCCCAAAAAAGTACAGGAGTTTTTCATCCCCTCATGATCTCTGTCATCGTCCCCTCCTTTAATGAAGAGGAGAACATTGCCCAGTGCCTTGTATCGCTTTCGCACCAGACGCTTGCAAGGAACGAGTACGAGATCATCGTAGTCGACGGAGGGTCGACCGATAAGACCTGCGAGATTGCACGAAAGTATGCAGACAAGGTCTTTATCCAGACCAGCAAAAAAGTCGGCGGTGCCCGGAACGACGGCGTGATGGCAGCAAAGGGAGATATCATTGCCTCAACTGACGCTGACTGTATCCTCCCGCCGGACTGGGTAAAGCGGGTACAGAAAAACTTTACCAATCCATCGGTAGTCCAGCTGTTTGGCCCGGTGTATCCTATCGAGGACACCATCGGAAACCATTTCTCGCTGCTGCTTGCAAACACCTTCTCGAGGATTGGGTACTACAGCCGGACGTTCTATTACACACTTGGCTGCAACACGGCATTCAGGAAAGATGCGTTCTTAAAGGCAGGCATGTACCGCTGCATCGATGCGGGGGACGATCTCGAGATTGCGATGCGGATGAAGGACCAGGGGAAGATCCGGTTTGACGGGAAACTCAAGGTCGGCTTCTCCATGCGCCGGTACCAGCAGTACGGTACCTTCAAATCACTGTACGAGTGGCTCTATATCGTTGCTCACGGCGGGGAGTCCCAGAAATATGCCTACACCCAGAAAAAATACAAGTAATTTTTACCTATACACTGTATCCAATTTTCTTTAAAATCTTCCCTATCCTTTGTCTTTTACCCCTGCTTTACCAGATATGTTCCTGCCGGTAGGACCGGGCTCATCAGCGTTCCGTTGGAATAGAACGTGGCCGTGTCACCAGTTCCATCCGATAAAGCAAAGGTATAGTACCTGTTTCCCGCGCTATCGGTTATCGGTGCTGTCGGCTGCCATGTGAAGGTGATAGTCTTTGTTACCATCAGGAGGCCGGCAACCATTTTACCAGTTCCATCCGCTGCAATGGACGCAGTTCCTGAGTACTGACTGCCCTGCAGGGACCAGGCACCCACAATAGGATCCTGTGGAGCGGGTGTTGCAGCCGGTGCTGCGGATGGTGTGGCGATAGCCACGGGACTGTTCGCGGGTGTAAATATGGACTCAGGTGTTGCCGGAACCTGTGTAGTGAGCGGGGACTGTTCGTTGGGAGACAGTGTCGATACAGCGGGAGCCGGAGTTTGTGCTGCTGTTGCCGCGGTTGTAGATGACTGCGATGTACATCCGGCAATTAAAACTATGGCGATGCATGCAAAAGCCAGGAAAATAAAGGAATTTTTATTATACATATTGAGTGATTTACTTCCCATTCTATAACCATTTCTATTTTCCCGTTTTTTATGAGACCAGGAAAACCCCCGGTGTATAGGTATATGTTGCATGTATTCAGAAATACTACAACAAATGAGGACAGGTATGACCGGGCGACCGGACCGTGAGGACAAAAGCGCCCCGGTCTCTGTGGAGGAACGGATTGCCCAGTTCGATGAAAGCGGGTTTGGCCGGCTTTTAGGGCTGCACACCACCGGGGCACGCGACGGCTATGCCCGGGTAGAGATGGACTGCGAGGGGAAGTGCAACCCGCACGGGGTAGCCCACGGCGGGGCGATCTTTGCTCTCGCCGACCATGCGTTCGGGATTGCCTCCAACTGCGGGAAAGCCCACCACACAGCGGTCTCCGTTCATATCCAGTACCTGGCTCCAGCACGGGGCCGGCTCGTTGCAGTGGCCGAGCGCGTGGGATCAAACAATACCTGCGAGATACACCGGGTCACCGTATACGAAGGCGAGCGTATTGTTGCCGTTTTTGACGGTGTTGCCTTCCGGCTTTCACCGTAGTTCCCAAACGGATCCTTTCTTCCTTTCCTGCAACCTGCCGGTTTATCGTGTCCCGGTATCCCATATTCCGTATGACTGCTGAAAAGGATGCTGTGGCCACGGTCGCCGGGCTCATGGCGATTGCGGCCCGTACGGCGCCCAAGGCAAAAGGACAGGACGAGATCCTCGTTGCGGTGCTCACTCCGGCCCAGAAAAAGAAAGTTGTAAAGGCAATGGAGGAGTTTGGCACGAAAAACAGTGTCGGGTTCTTCCTGCGCGATGCGGGCAATGTTGCCGCCAGCGATGCGTGCATTGTTATTGGGGCCCGGGGAAAGGCATTTGTCGGGATAAATTGCGGGGCCTGCGGGCATCTTACTTGTGCGGCGTTTGCCAAGGCTGCTGCTGCAGCTAAGAAGCGGACAACACCCTTTGCCGGCCCGAATTGTGCGGTACGGATGGCAGACCTCGGTATCGCCATCGGTTCAGCCGCAAAGACCGCCCAGATCCACAATGTGGACAACCGGATCATGTACTCGGCCGGATCGATCGCGATGACACTTGGCTTCCTCGGGGACGACTGCACGGCTGCTTATGCGATCCCGCTCTCGGCATCGGGAAAGAGCATCTACTTTGACCGGGAACGGCCGAAATAAGGATCCGGTTATTTTTTATTTCGATACAATCCCGGGGGGTATTCGGCCGGCAGCATTTGCATCACCTTTCTTTTAATCCGGGAACACAGATCATACCACAGGCATTCATCATGTTTTCCATTGTACTGCTGCGCCATGGTGAAAGCACCTGGAACAAAGAGAACCGGTTCACCGGGTGGACCGATGTCGACCTTTCTGAGAAGGGAAGGGAGGAGGCAGAACGATCGGCACGTCTGCTCGCCGATGCAGGGTTCTCGTTTGACCTCTGCCACACGTCAATGCTCCGCAGGGCAATCCGGACGCTCTGGATCGTGCTCGACACCATGGACCTGATGTACCTCCCGGTCCACCACTCGTGGCGGCTCAACGAGCGCCATTACGGGGCACTCCAGGGGCTTGACAAACGCGAGACCACCGAGAAGTACGGCAAGGAACAGGTTCTGCTCTGGCGCCGGGGATATGCCGTACGCCCGCCGGCGCTTTCAGAGGATGACCCCCGTCATCCGCGGTTCGATCCCCGCTATACCGGCATGGGGCCCGAAGCGCTGCCAGCCACCGAGTCGCTCGCGGACACACTCGCCCGGGTAGTGCCATACTGGAACGGTACGATCGCTCCTGATGTGCGTGCTGGAAAATGCATCCTGATTGCGGCACACGGGAACAGCATCCGCGCTCTCGTGAAGTACCTCGATAATGTTCCTGACTATGAGATCACCGGGCTCAACATCCCGACCGGTTTCCCGCTGGTGTACGAGCTTGACGACGATTTGCACCCAATCCGCCATTACTACCTGGGCGATCCTGATGAGATCCGGCGGGCAACCGCATCGGTGGCTGACCAGGCCACGGCAAAGAAATAATCATTTTTATAACACGATCTTTTTTGACCGTCAGATCCTCCGCAGGCAAGTGTCCTTTTTTTGCCGGGAGCCTTAGTCTGGGGAGAGTTACCTCCAGTACACCCGATCCCTCTCCCACTAATCCGGGCCCAAATTGAGCCCGAATTACCGTTTTTCAGATCCAATCGGAGCCCGTATCGGGCTCCGTTTAAAAATAAGCCCATATTGGCCTTATTTTTCCAATCGAACAAAATAAAACCTTCACATAAACGCGATTTGCGGGCCGATCTCAGGCCCGGATGGGTTTTGTATTGATCCCGGAAAAGGGGGCTGCCGGATGGCCGTTATTGCCCGATTACGGGCATTATATAGGGCGCAAATCAGGCTTATTTTGCCAAACAGGGCACGATAATTGCCCTGATTTATTTCGCGAAGAATCGAACGGTTTTACGGGCTTATTTTAGGGGGGTATCCTTGCAGATCGGGACAACGGCCCCCGCCATTCTCTTATTGTATAATCTGGATCATCAAGCCTGAAGATTTAAAAAAAGTCCGGCCACGAGTCTGGGATTTCTAAAAATGATCGGATCACGAGCTGAGGATTCCGGAAAAAAATGACACACCAGCGGAGGATTTCCAAAAATAGAAGGTTCCAAGCTAAAGATTTCAAAAATTGAGCGACTTATCAGCTGAAGATTTTTAAAAATGAGCGCATCGCGGGCTGAGGGTTCCGGAAAAAGAAGGCCCCTGCGGCTAAGGATTTTCAAAAATGATCGATACAGTTTTGCAACAAAATTAAATAACCCACTAAAAATCATCAAATTCTCAGACGGAGCCTTCGTAACCTCAGCGTTCATAATGGGAAAAGACCGGTATGGTTGCTGAGGAGTTCCGAAAATGAGCCGGTTACGAACCGGAGATCCGGAAAATCTTCGACTCAGCAGCTGAAAAATTAAAAAAAAAAAGATCGGATGGTGATCCGGTAATTTTCCAGAAAGATCGCCCGCAAAGGACAGAACGAAACCTTTTCGTGCCGGAAGAGATCATAACCACTGACAGACCATGCCAGTGATGATGATACGTGGCGGCGATCTCGATCTCGTGGAATACGACTTTAGAACCTTCCTTCCCGGCGAGATCCCAAAAACACTCGGCCTTGAAAAAAAGACCTACCGGCTCCGGCCCCGCAAGGGTACAGTCGTGGTAAAAGCACCTGCCCGGATCCACCTCTCGGTCCTTGACATGAACCGGTTTGCCCCTGACCACGCGGGCGGCGGCGGGATCGGTTTTGCGATCCAGTGCTACTGTTCCGCTGAGGTCGAGTGCACGAAGCAGGGCCTCTCCATCGATTACAACCGGTCAGTCATCATCGAGAATTTCGTAGCAGTTTTCAGCAAGGCGGTCGGCTACACCGGAGGGTTCAGGATCAAAGCGACCGATCACGAACGCAAGCATGTCGGCCTTGGCTCGACAAGCACGGTGATGATCGCGGTGGCGACTGCCCTGAACGAGGCCGTGGGGGCCCCGCTTTCCAACGCAGAGCTGCGCTCCCTCATAGGGCACAACTATGTAGAGGAGACCGCCGACGGTACCATCGCATTCGGTTTTGAAACAGGAGTCGGACCTGCGGCAAGCACGTACGGCGGGATGGCAGTGATGGGAGACGAACTCGTGCTCGTGTACCACCATGCTTTTGCCGAAGGAAAAAACGTCTTTATCGTGGTACCTCCGACGGATATATCCTCCGCCGGCACAAAGGAATTCGACCTCCTTATGAACCGGGCGCGGACGCTCGATTACCGGGACCGGGAGCTCAAGGCCTACTTCCTTTTGATGGACTTCATCCCCGCACTCGAACGCAATGACCTCAAAAAGATCGGGGATGTGATCTGGGAGATCGAGTTCCGCGGTTCAAAAAGGGCAGAGATTGAACACCACAGTTACCGGATCTACCAGTACATGAGCATGCTCCGCGAGGCTGGTCTTGAGTTTGTGGGCATGAGCTCCGTAGGCCCATCGATCGCGATCGTCACCGACAAGAGCAAGAGGGAGATCCAGAAGATCCTCTCCCCTCTCGATCTCTCGATTGCGATCGCCACAAATGTCGACAATACCGGTATTGTGGTCACCTGCGGGAAATAAGGTGCCCGGGGGTTCCGGCCCTGCCCGTTTTTTCCGTCCGGATACCTTACGGGCATTCACCCTTCTTCTGCTGCCGGCACGAGGTGACAAGACCGATAATGAGCAGCAGGATCGTGACGGCCGTCACGGCAACTACCAGGAGGAGCAAAAGGCTCATATTCTCCCGCACAATGCGGAGCCGGCCGAGGTAGAAACCTGCCAGCACCACGGTAAGCGTCCATGCGACCGCGCCAAGCACATTGTAGAACAGGAACCGGTGGAACTCCATGCCCCCGACACCCGCGAGGAACGGTGCAAACGTCCGTACCACGGGCACGAACCGGGCCACAAAGATGGTGGCCCCGCCATACTTCTCGTAGAAGGCATTCGTATCATCAAGGTACTCTTTTTTGATCAGGTTCGGGAACCGCTCCTTAAAGACGTGGATCCCGATGTAGCTGCCCAGCCAGTAATTGACCGTATCGCCGCAGACCGCCCCCAGAACAAATGCGGCAACCAGCATGTTCAGGTTGAGAATGCCCCCGGCAGCAAGGGCCCCGGCAACAAAGAGCAGGGAATCGCCAGGCAGAAACGGCGTGATGACAAGGCCGGTCTCAAAAAAAATGATGGCAAAGAGAAGCAGGTACGTCCAGAGACCGTAGCTGTGCACCACCCCGGCAAGGTGCAAATCGAGATGGAAGATCAGGTTGATGAACGATTCCATCATGGCTGGTACAGATATGGGACAACCAGTCTATATCAACCTGAGGTACAGAGACCCCCGGTTCCCTGCATGTGGCCGGGAAGGATTTAACAAAAAAATGCCCCATCATCTATCTGATCCATGATCCCGTTCGCCCGGACCCGGTGCAGGTTTTCCTCAGCATCGTATTCTGCCTTATATTCCTTCTTATAACCCCGGTGCTGGCGTTCATGGCGGATTCCTTAAACATCACAGTAGGCACAAACGGCGATGCGATTGCCAACTTCCATTTTACCCTCCAGGGTGTGATCGAGAATGCCATCCCGCTCTCCGTGCTCCAGGACCAGCTGACAAAAGGGCTTGCCACCAGTTCCGAACCGCCGCAGGTGCTCACCTTTTCAAAATCAGAGGCAACCCTTCTCTTAAAGGGTTTCGCGGTCACCAACACCGTTCCCACCGGGGGACCGAGTACCAGACTGCACCCATTGCCCTTGCCGGGTTTGTTGCCATGCTCGTGTGCAGGGAAAAGGCCTGACAATTTCATGGCGGTGTACTGCAGTTATCCCGGTTGCCCGCGTTTCCCCGATCTCCCTTTTTAATCATTTCTCCAGTATCCTCTATAGATCTCCTGCCGGGTGCAGGATTGATAAGCCCGGCATACCTATCAGAAGAGTACATTCATCCCTTCTACACGTGCCCGCCTCCAGCGTGCAGGTGGTGACGGTGATTTTATGACCGACCCTGTTCCCCCCCTTGATTCCCCCTCCCTGTACATCAACCGTGAACTGAGCTGGATCCGGTTCAACCATCATGTACTGGAAGAGGCGCAGGACGAGCGCCACCCGCTCCTTGAACGGGTAAAATTCCTGTCAATCTTTGCAAACAACCTCGATGAATTCTTCATGATCCGGGTCTCTGGCCTCCAGCGACAGGCGGCAAAGGGGGTACTCAAGGCCCCTCCTGACGGAATGACTGCGTCAGAACAGATCCTGGCCATTGAAAAGGCGCTCATTCCCGAACTCGATCTCTCGTTTGAATGCTGGAGCGGCGAGATCCTGCCCCGGCTCGCCGCTGCCGGCATTTTTATTCACGAATATAACGAGCTCGACGATGAGCAGAAGCGGGTTCTGCGCACGTTCTTTGTCGAGGAGATCTTCCCGGTCTTAACACCGCTTGCATTCGACTCTTCGCATCCATTCCCTTTCATCTCTAATCTCTCGCTCAACCTCGCGATTACCATCCGCGACCCAAGAGGTAAGGAACTCTTTGCCCGTATCAAGGTGCCCACCGGCCTCTTTCCGCGGCTTATCCGGATCCCGGACACGCACCCCGCCGGCCTGCGTGACGACAAGCAGGTTCACCTTGTGTACCTGGAGGACCTCGTTGCCGCTCATCTTGACCTGCTCTTCCCCGGCCTCGAAGTGATCGGCGCCTCGCCGTTCCGGATTACCCGGGATGCGGACCTGGATATTGAAGTCGATGAGGCATCCGATCTTTTGACCACGGTTGAGGAGATTATGGAGCAGCGGGCCCGGGGTACCCCGGTCAGGATTGAGGTGGATTGCTCAATGCAGGAGAGCACCTGCCACATGCTTGAAAAGAAACTGGGCACCAGTTCCCACATGCTGTACCGGATCGGTCACCCGGTTGGGATGGCCGATCTCATGGAGCTCCTCTCCCTTGACCGTCCCGATTTAAAAGACACCCCCTTCCAACCCTCCGTGCCACCGGAGCTTGCCGAGGAAAAGAATATTTTCTCTGCCATAAAACGAAAAGATATCCTCCTCTTCCATCCTTACGACAGTTTCTCCCCGGTGATAAACTTCATCCGGCAGGCAGCCCATGACCCGGATGTGCTTGCCATCAAAATCACCCTGTACCGGGTGGGTTCCAACTCCCCGATTGTAAAGGCGCTCATGGAGGCCCGGGAAAACGACAAAGCAGTGGCAGCCTTGATCGAGCTCAAGGCCCGGTTCGATGAAGAGAACAACATCGGCTGGGCCCGGGCACTGGAGCGGTCGGGAGTCCACGTGGTGTACGGAGTGGTCGGCCTCAAGGTGCATGCAAAGCTCTGCATGGTTGTCCGCAGGGAAAAAGATGGTATCCGGAGGTACATGCACCTTGGAACCGGCAATTACAATGCCACCACCAGCCGGATCTATACCGATTTTGGCATGTTTACCTGCGACCAGGATGTCGGATACGATGTGGCAAACCTCTTTAACTTCCTGACCGGCTATGCACGTTTCGACCAGTACAGGAAACTCGCCGTGGCCCCGGTCACGCTCCGGTCCGCGATTCTCTCACGCATTGAACGGGAGATTGAAAGCCACAAAAAGCACGGGGACGGCCACCTTATCTTCAAGATGAATGCACTCGTGGATGCAGAGTGCGTTGCCGGTCTGTACCGGGCTTCGCAGGCCGGCGTGAAAGTCGATCTTCAGGTAAGAGGGATCTGCTGCTTGCGGCCCGGCATCCCGGGGGTTAGCGAGAACATCACGGTGAGCGCGATTGTCGGGCGCTTTTTGGAGCACGCGCGGATCTACTACTTCCGGAATAACGGGGAAGATGAAGTGCTGCTCGGGAGTGCCGACCTCATGCCCCGCAACCTGGACCGCAGGGTCGAGGTGCTTTTCCCGGTTACGGATCCCTCGATCAAGAAAGCGCTGCTCTCAGTTGTCCTTGATACGGAACTGCGCGACAACCACCAGCTCCGGCTGATGAAGAGTGACGGGACGTACGAGAGAAAACACCCGGAGCCGGGAGAAGAGCCGGTCGATTCCCAGTCCTGGTTCCTCGACAATAAGGGGATTTGGTACCATGTCGGAGCCTGATCCGGCTGCAACCACAACCGGCCCCTGTACATTCGGGGCAGGCCGGCTGCTGCCCCTTATCGATGTACTCACTGCTGAGATCGCGGGGGTCCGGGCCGATGATGATATTGAGCACGTCCACCGGATGCGGGTTGCATCCCGCCGGCTCCGCGCCGCGCTTCCCCTGTTTGCCGAATGTTTTCCGGAAAAGGGGTACAGGTCTTGGACAAAGCAGATAAAAACCATCACCCGGGCACTGGGGGCAGCCCGGGACACCGATGTCCAGATCGCGTTTCTGAAAAAATACCTCAAGGCCCAGGCCGGCCCTCAGGGATCCGCACAGGGACCGGAGGAGGCTGCACGGGCGGGTGATCCGGTCGCTGCCCACCTGCTCCGGCTCCAGAAGCAGCGCGGAGTCTTCCAGAAAAAAGTAGTGGCAGTTCTCGATGAGCTGGATCGCTCGCAGGTACTGCCTGCCCTCCGGGCTGCGTGCGCCCTGCCCGAAGAGACGGTGAAACGGAGAAAGCGTGAACGCTTTGCCGGCATTCTGCCGGTTGCTGCCGGGCGAATCGGCAGGCGCCAGGAGGCCATAGGCAGGTACGAACCCTATGTCCACAATCCGGATGCAATCTTCGAACACCATGCCATGCGGATCGCAGCAAAAAAACTCCGGTATACCCTCGAGGCATATGCCCCGCTCTACCGGCGCGATTTAAAAAAACCCATAGCGAGGATCAAAAGGCTCCAGGACCTCCTTGGCGACATCCATGACTGCGATGTCTGGATAGAGCAGGTATCGCTTGCGGTCGTAAAGCAGCGTGGCCGGCGCCACCCCCAGGCAGGCTCGCCCGGCGCTGCAATTTCCTCCATCGCACCCCTTCGGAGGTTGCTCTCCAACCGGGAGAAAAGGAGGGCCCGGCTGTACCGGATATTTGTCCGGTACTGGGAGTCACTGGCCCGGAACGGGTTCTGGGAGAACCTTGCAGCCACGGCAGTCTCGGGACAGCGCACGGCGTTCTGCCACTGCCGCACCCTGCCTGCCAAAGAAGAGCGGGAGGCTTTTGTCCGGCTTTCTGCCACCGCTCCCGATTACGAAATCCATAGCCGTACCGTGACAGCGCTTTCTCTCCGCCTCTTTGATGAACTTGCCACCCTCCACGGGCTTTCCCGGCGTGATCGCACCCTCCTTTCCTATGCCGCTACCGTACACGACATTGGCTGGGTCCATGGGCAGGCCGGACACCAGAAAGAGAGCATGGAAATGATCCTGTCATCGCCTTCCCTCCCGGTCCCGGTCCGGGAGCAGGGGATCGTAGCCCTCGTTGCCGGCCTCCATGGCGGAAAGGCACAAGGCCGACCCGAAGGATTCTTTTCCCTTCTTACCCCGGCAGACCAGAAAAAAGTACGCACCCTTGCAGCCCTCCTGCGTGTGGCCGACGGGCTCGATTACCTCCACGCCGGGAACGTGACCGATCTTTCCTGTACGGTACGGATCCACGATATCCTCTGTACCATCTCCGGCACCGGCGATCTCTCGGTCGAGACGGGCAGGGCCATGCGCAAGAGCGACCTCTTTTCCGAGGTATTTGGTAAACCGCTGGTGATCGCATGAAAGGAAAGAAAAAGATCAGTGCAACTGGCCGGGTGGTGGCATTCATCGACATCGGGACAAACTCCGTCCGTATGCTTGTGGTCCGGTTCAACCCCAACCATTCCTACAGTGTCCTTTCGCGGCAGAAGCAGCAGGCGCGACTGGGGGAGGGAGAATTTGACGATGAAATAATTACCCCCGAGGCCATAGACCGGGCCTGCATGGTCTGCCGCAAGTTCGTGGAGCTTGCAAAGACGTTCGGGGCCGAGGAGTTCGTTGCTGTAGCCACCTCAGCGGCACGGGAGGCCACCAACCAGAGTTTCCTTCTCGAGAGGTTCCGCGAGGAGGTGCAGATCGATGTCCGGGTGATCTCCGGCCTCGAGGAGGCACGGCTCATTTACTTGGGCGTTGCAAGCGGGATGCACCTGGGCGACCGGCAGGCGTTTTTTATTGATATCGGTGGCGGGAGCACCGAGATCTCTGTGGGCACCCAGCAACAGTTCTCCCTCTTAGAAAGTTTCCGGCTGGGAGCGATCCGGCTTACCGGTATGTTCCTTGCCGATAATCCCACCGGGCCCGTGCGCCCGGACCAGTACCGGGTCATCCAGCAGTACGTGAGAAACGCGATCATCCACACGGTCCAGAAGATCAAAACCCAGCGGATCGATCTTGCGGTCGGAAGTTCGGGCAGTATCATGAACCTTGCAGATATCGCTGCAAAGACGCTCCATCCTGACGGCAGTCTCCCGGCCGGCGAGCTTACGTGCCGGGATCTCAAAAAAATAGTCGAGCTGCTCTGCTCCCTCCCCCTGGAAGAGCGCCGGAAGGTGCCCGGGATCAACCCCGAGCGGGCCGATATCATCATTGCCGGGGCGGTGATCCTCGAGACCTTCATGAAAGCACTTGACCTTGATTCAATCACAACCACCGCTCGCGGGCTCCAGGACGGCCTTTTGATGGACTACCTCTCGCGCATGGAAGATTTCCCGCTCTTTGGGACGCTCTCCCCCCGCGAGAGGAGTGTGCTCCAGCTGGGCAGGTCCTGTGGGATCAATGAGGCACATGCACGGAACGTGACACGGCTTGCCCTCGAAATCTTCGATTCGGCAAAGGAGGTAAAGCTTCATGAGTATGGAGACAATGAGCGGGAACTTCTGGAATACGCGGCCTTCCTCCACGACAGCGGGTCCTTTATCTCGTTTACCAACCACCATGCCCATTCCTATTACATCATAAAGAACTCCGAGCTCCTCGGTTTTGACCAGAAAGAGATCGATATGATGGCAAACATTGCCCGGTTCCACCGAAAAAAGAAGCCGCGCAAGAGGCGTCTCGATCTCCCGGACTTTGCCGATCACGAACAGGGGACCGTGCTTGTCCTTGCCATGTTTGTCCGGCTGGCCGAGAGCCTGGACCGAAGCCATGCCGGCCTTGTGCAGCATGCGGAGTTTGTCCGGGCAGAAAAGAACGAGGTTGTGCTCGATATCATCGCGGAGAGCGACTGCCAGCTCGAGATCTGGGGAGCAGAAGCCGAGCAGCGGGCATTTGAAAAGGTCTTTGGAAAGCACTTAACAATCGAAGTGATCGCACCGAGCTCCGGGAGCAGGGAGGACACGGAAGACAAAGAGGTTATGCCTGTCCCGCCAGCCGCCGGAGGAAAGATGGGATCTCCCCGGTGAGATCCAGTAGGGTCTTTACGCCGGTGCCCCTTCGTAATCCATGGTCCCTGCATCGCCGTCAACGCTTACCTGGGCGCCGTTCTTCAACCGGTCGAGCGGCACTTTTGGGCGGTCGATCATGGGGATATTCCCGATGATCGCACCAGTCGCGATGATCGGCTCGGCCTCGGTATTTACAATGGCAACCGGTGCATGGCCGTTTCGTGCAAGGGCATAGATCACGTACGATCCCACGGTCGATCCCTTTCCATAAGGAAACGCGAGCACGGTTCCGGCAACAGACTTCCCTTCAAGGGGATGATCTTTTTCAACCACGATTCCTGTCTCGGGGTCCACACCGGACAGGAACGAGATCGGTTCGGGACTCACAAGCAGTTTTCCCGTTCCCCTGCCCCGGGAAATGCTCCGTCCGGTAATGAGCAAAATCACACCACATAAATGGTTGAAGATGATCATATATGAGTAATATGGAAGAGACCTCGGTGGATAATGCCCAGCCCGCAAACGAGCTCAAATACCAGATCCAGATAAACGAGCTCGAGGCGTCGCTCCTTGAACAGAAGGTCAGAGCCGAAGATCTCCAGAAGGAAAATGCGCAGCTGAAACGCGAGAACAACCAGCTCAAGCGTATGCCGCTCTTTGTCGCGGTGATTGTCGATATTCTGGAGAACAACGAGATCTATCTCCGCCAGCAGGGAAACAACCAGGAGTACCTGACCCATGCCCCCGATGAGCTCCGGCAGTTTTTAAAGCCCGGCACCAAGGTGGCAGTCAACAATGCACTTTCGATTGTCAAGGTGATCGGGAACGTATACGACTCAAGGGTCCGGGTGATGGAACTCGAGGAGTCACCATCGATCTCGTACGCGCAGATTGGCGGACTTACTGATGAGATAAAAGAGGTCCGCGAGGCCGTGGAGTACCCACTCACCAAGCCCGAGATCTTCCGGAGAATAGGGGTCGAGCCGCCCAAGGGGATCCTGCTCTACGGTTCGCCGGGTACGGGAAAGACCCTGATCGCAAAGGCAGTCGCCCACGAGGCAAATGCCGCGTTTATCCGCATGTCGGGAAGCGAGCTGGTCCACAAGTTTATCGGGGAGGGGGCCGGGCTTGTCCGCGAGCTCTTCACCCTTGCCCGCGAACGGGCGCCCGCGATCGTCTTCATCGATGAGATAGATGCGGTCGGCTCCATGCGGACCAATGATGGCACGAGTGGCAGTGCCGAGGTTCAGCGGACCCTCATGCAACTCCTTGCAGAGATGGATGGCTTTGACAACCGGGGAGATATCCGGATCATGGCCGCCACCAACCG
>Ga0326728_10002403_pt1 | contig 62492 bp, 61 predicted proteins | sample MB3enrmetagenome_FD_207602 | JGI IMG/M metagenome (GOLD analysis project Ga0326728, IMG submission 207602) | Lab enriched peat soil microbial communities from McLean, Ithaca, NY, United States - MB31MN | ecosystem: Environmental > Terrestrial > Soil > Wetlands > Peat | place: USA: New York... | reverse complement strand
ATCCGTCTATCGGGTACCGCGCACGCCTGAGGCGAGAGCTTTCAGGAGAGCCGGACGTGGGAAATCTGCATCTCCGGTTCGACGAGGGGAGGGGCACCTTTCCGGTCCCCTCCTACTCTACCGGCTCAGAATTGCGTATCGTATACGCTCAGGAGGCGGGAAGCCGGCCGCCATCAGGCGTTCGGCGCCGGGCGCGGCCCTGCGGATTCCATGCGACGCACGCTTTCAGCTATGTCGGCTACGGCCTGACTGATTCGGTTCAACGCCGAGACCACTTGCCACACGAGCCACAGGACAAGGCCGACTATTGCGCCGGTGGTCGCAAGGTAGAACAAGATGAAGATCATGGTGGAAGCTTAGCGCGGAAACGGCCCGTTGTGAATGATGGGGCCGGCGCCCCGCGATTTGTGAGTCACAATAAGACAGAGTGAAGGAAGCGCCACTCCAGACAATCAGACGCCGCCTGGACGAGCCGGTCCTGCAAATCGGGGATACGGTTATTGTCGAAGAGGGCGTGATGGGGGTGGTTCGCGCCCGCTATCCACATTCCAGCCACGGACGGAACGAAGTCCGCTATCTCGTGGAGATAAGACCGCAGACGAAGAATAGAACGTCGTGATGCCCGGGCGGACGATTTCACTGCGCCGGCGAAGCGAAGCGCGTAAAATCATACTGGAGCGTCTCAAATGCGCGGGTTATTGCCGGACCTTGTTTATGCCGTTCGCCAGTTGCGCAAGAATCGAGGCGTGACTGGCCTGGTGATCCTTACGCTGGCGCTCGGTATTGGCGCCAACACGGCCATTTTCAGCGTCGTCAATGGGTTCTCGCGCCCGCTGCCGGTCGCATCGCCGGAGCAAATCGTGGTGGTTGCGGCCCAGGTCAAGGGCGATCGAACCGGCTTTCAATACCGCCATTCGTATCCGGCCCTGGTGGATCTGCGCGGCCAGTCCGAAGTCTTCTCCGATGTTCTGGGCTACGACATGCAACTGGGCGGCCTCACCGCCGGCCGCAAGACCAGCCAATTCATGTACGCCATCGTCACCGGCAATTATTTTTCCGTGCTAGGAATTCGCCCGGCGGCCGGCCGCCTGTTCGTTCCGGGCGAGGGGGAACATCCCGATGCGCGGACACTCGTGGTGCTGGGCTATTCGTGCTGGCAAAAAAGATTCGGCGGCGATCCCGGCGTGGTGGGCAGCCAGGTGCGCGTGGATGGCAAGCCTGCCACCGTGATCGGCGTGGTCCCCCGGGAGTTCCACGGATTGTACGTGGGCGGGGAGATGGACGCCTATCTGCCGCTCAGTTATTTGACCGCATGGGAAGAACGCAATTTCGCCGATCTGTTTACGAACCGCAATAAACGGCGATTGACCGTGGTGGCCCGCCTCAAACCCGGCGTGAGCGTTTCCCGCGCGCGGAGCGCCATGAATGTGATCGCGGCGCGCCTGGCCGACCTCTATCCGGCAAGCGACAAGAACGTCGGTATCCGCGTGGTGCCCGAGACGCTGGCACGCCCCATGCCGCTTCCCCAAATGGCGGATTTCGGCCCCATGCTGACGCGCCTGTTTCTGGTGCTGGCCGGGCTGGTGCTGTTGGTGGCCTGCCTCAACGTGGCCAACATTCTGCTGGTGGATGCAGCCTTGCGGCGCCGTGAAATGGCCGTGCGCGCGGCCCTGGGCTCCGGCCGCGGAAGGCTGATGCGCCAGATGCTGACGCAGAGCATGTTGCTGGCGCTGCTGGGCGCGGCCGCCGGCACGGTTGTGGCGTCCTGGGCGAGTCACGCGCTGAGCTCCCTTCACTGGCTCGAAACCGATCTCCCGGTGAGCCTCGATTTCAGCTTCGATTGGCGGGTCTTCGCGTATTCGCTGGGCGCCGCCATCGCCACCGGCATCGTGATGGGCCTGTGGCCGGCTTTCCACGCCGCGCGCGCCGATTTGAACGCGGTGTTGCACGATGGCTCCCGTTCGAGCGGCGGCCCGGCCCGGCAGCGCGCCCGCGGCCTGCTGGTGGTGGCGCAGGTGAGCGGTTCGTTGATCCTTCTGATCGCCGCCGGCCTTTTCGTCCGCCAATTGCGCGAGGTGGGGCGCGTGGACCTCGGGTTTGACGCGGATCATATCCTCAACGTGCTCCTCGATCCGCATTACGTCGGCTACAGCCGCACGCGCGCCACCGGATTTTTCCGCGAGTTGGAGCGCCGCGTCACGGCGCTGCCCGGAGTGGAATCCGCGAGCGAGGCGTTCAGCGTGCCGCTGGGCTATTGGCAGGACGGCAGCGTGGTGCGCGTGGAAGGCCGCGCCTACGATCCCGGCGAGCAGCCTCCCATGGTTTTCGAAAATCCCGTCGATCCGCCGTATTTCGATACCCTGCGCATTCCCATCCGCCGGGGGCGCGGTTTTCGCGAATCCGACGATGAAAACGCGCCGCGGGTCGCGGTGGTGAACGAAACCATGGCCCGTGAATTCTGGCCGAACCAGGATCCCATCGGCAAGCGCTTCTCGAGGGATGGCGGACGCGATTGGTGGCAGGTGGCCGGCGTGGCGCGCGATTCGAAATACCTGGTGGTGTTCGAACGCCCCCTGCCGTATTTCTACGTTCCGCTGGCGCAGGACTACGCTTCGATGCGAGTGTTGCAGGTGCGCTCCACGGAGCGGCCCGAAACGCTCGCCGCCGAGGTCGAGCGCGCGATCCATGCGCTCGATCCCGATATGCCGGTCAGCGATGTGCGAACCATGCGGCAATCCCTGGCGGGCGGCATGGGCTTCATGATGTTTCGCTTCGGAGCGTCGCTGGCAGGCATCATGGGCCTGCTCGGACTCATCCTGGCGGCGGTCGGTATCTACGGCGTGGTTTCGTTTTCCGCCAGCCAGCGCACCCGCGAAATCGGCATCCGCATGGCCTTGGGGGCCGAGCGGAGCAGTATTCTCAGGCTGGTTTTACGGCAAGCCATCACCCTGGTGCTTTTGGGCGTGGCGGCCGGCCTGGCGGGCGCGGCCGCGCTGGCCCGCGTGATGGCGAATTACATGGCATTCGTCAGCGCCGCCGACCCGCTGGCTTTCACCTTGCTGACTTTGCTGCTGGCCGCCGTGGCGCTATGCGCCTGCTATATTCCCGCGCGCAAAGCCATGCGCATGGACCCCATGGCCGCGCTGCGGCACGAGTAACCAACTTGAGGCAGCAGGCGTTAGATTGCAGAAAAACAAGCGCTGTTCCGCAAAAAACAGACGTTCCGCTGCAAGCACTTCTGTTTCGACATGGGCAATGGATTGCAGAGCCGTGGCGTTTCTCGTTACTAATCTCCCAGAACCGGGCTTGGAGGGCGTCTCGCGAGACCAGATCAACGAGAGGGGCGTTTCTCGTCAAGTGATGTCGAATTTCGGCCCCAGAGCCTGGCGCATGCAATCACTGGGGGGTTCGACCAGGATTGGGATTCTTGGCGCAGCGGCGAAACTCGGAAGAGCTGAAGACGTACTCCGTTTGGCCGTCTTCTCTTCGGAACCGAGTTGTGGTCCCGTCCTGTGTCTGACCTGTACGGATGAGTCTATCTCCTGCCTCAAATACCGCGACGGAGGGACCATTGGGGTACGAGCGAGCCTCGAACGACCGAAAGACTATGAACAGATTTTTATCCACGTTGACCAGTGTACCGCTGCCCACTACACGGAATGCTGATTTCCATTTGGGAACCCCGATGAAGGGCCGAGCGGCTTTCGATCTGGTAATATCGCATGCAGTGCGAGACGATCTCGAAACGGTACTGATAGAACTGGCAACCTTTTTCCGGACGGCGATCAAACACCTCCCCTTGGAGAGTGTCCCTCCTGCCCTGCAAGATAGGTTCAAGAGTTTTCCGAGAGACATGTGCGAATTCGCGAGCAATTTGCTTGGGCGCTATCTAACCGAAAAATGTATCACGAATGTGCGATATGTCTGCGGCACGCTGCCGGGGCCGGGGGGCGGAAAGCATGCATGGCTAGACGTCCAGGGCTTTACCGTCGACATAACTGCGGATCAATTCAACGCTGCGGATCGTTTCAAGGGCAAACTGGACCCGGTGATCGTCACGAAGGTGAGTCGCTGGCATCGGAGGCTCAAAGATGTGGAGTCTCGGGATGCTGTCGATCTAGGAGATTACTCCAAGGAGGCAAGAGAACAATATGATTGCATTTACTCCGAGGTCCTCAAAAGCATTTGCGCTGACCCAGCCATCGAGGACCGGCGGTGTGGCCCGTGCGCGTAGTCCCCAACTTTGACGTGTCCACCACGGCGTGCTCGGCGAGGGTTGAGTAATTCACCTGGCCGGGTTGTCGCCGTTGCTGAGACTGCCCCAAACGGCGATCCGGGAAGCGTGCCCCGGTGCTTGGATAGGTGCCCAGCAAGTCGGCTTGTGGGCCCGCGCGTCCAGCCGCGCTCGGCCTTCTCAGCGTCGAATTGGTAATTGCCGGACGCGATATCGCTGGTCCTCGACGATGATAATCGCCCCACTTGCCAGCTCGCTCTCGCAGTCGCCGATCACGCGAAACAACCTCGGGTTCACGGCGGCGGGCGTCTGATTTCGCAGACGGAAAATGATGACGCTGGGCACTCCGGCTGCGTGCCACCGCAAAGATGTCTCCGAAATCCAGATCGAATGTGAGCACAACCCTTCACTCTTGGGCTGCTTTGGCGACGATCTCGGGATCGGGAAGCCGAATCAGACCTTCTTCGCGAAGATGCATCGCGTCGTGGGCGGCCGCACGCAGAGCTTGCACGGTCGTGATGGACACGCCCATGTCGGCCAGAAATCTCACGCGGCGGGGCTCTTGAAAAAGCCGATCTCTTCGTTAGCCAGAGCGGAGGCGTATTGCAGCGCTTGGCGTATATCTTCAGCCTCAAGTTCAGGATATTCGCGCACGATGCCCTCTGTGGACATCCCGCTCGCCACGAGATTGACCACAAGCGAGACGGTCATCCGCATCCCTCGAATGCAGGCGCGCCCTCCCATTACCGCAGGGTCAAACGTGATCCGATCGAACATACGGTTAGTCTACCAGCCTGAGGAGCAGTCGGAAAGCCCGAAGGGACGCGCGAGCGCGCGGGCGCACGTGAGGTCCGGTTTCTGCTCTTCTTGGTCGTATCGCCTCCACCCGCCCCAATTTTGCAGGACAATTCCTGTAGAACTACAATTATTCGCCGCTCTTCTTAGAGGCCGGGATGGCCGCCTTCATGGCCATTTTCGGCTTCCAGAAAGCGGGGTCCGCCTCCTCCATGGCTTTGTCGGGGTAACTCATCCCCGGCTTTACTTCGAGCAGGGTGTCTTCGATGGAGAGCAGAACCTGTCCCGAATCCTTCATCAACTTATTGAAGGCCTCTTGCCCCATACCCTCCATGACGGCCTTCATGCGTTCCGGCTCCTGGTCCAGCACTTTCATCGAATCCATCATGGTGAAGAGCAGGTACGTGCCCGCCGGCGCCCCGGCCGTCACCTCGTAAGTCTGTACGCAAAGGTCTACATTGCCCTTCTTATAGCCGCCAAAGTACGCCTGGACGCCATTCATGAAGGCGTCTTCCTGGCCCAGCCTGACCCGGAACGTCTCTGCCGTCACAAAGCGCATCTTCTCCGGTTTGAACGTGTCGGGCCGATAACTCATATCCGGACGGTAAACCGCCCAATACGATCTGGAACTCTCGCGCAACTCGCCGTCGCGCTCGGTCAGCGTGGCAAGCGCGCTCTTCAGCGGCTCTTTTTCCGTGGCCTTTTCAAATTCTTCGTTGGCCGCGAAAGATGCCATGGGCTGGACAAACCACACCTCGTTCGGCCCCGACATGGTTGCCAATGCAAAATAGTGTCCCGGGAACTGCGCCTTGCGAAAGGCTGCCACATACTCGGCTTCCACTTTTTCGTGGATCACGGTTCTGCCCTCTTTGATCGCCTCGCGATCGATCCACAGCACGGCCGCCGGTTTCGTTGGCTCCTGCGCGAATGCCGGGGCAATCGCGATCCCTGTCGCCAGTATTAATCGAAGTGTAACCCTCATAAGGTCCCCTACCTTTCAGCCATATTAGGCCGGATGATCCCATAAACAATATCACTTCCGAGGCGGGCTGGCGAAAAGATGTTGGTAACGAACTAACATAGAAGCATGCGGTGGATTCTGCCCATCCTGATAACCGGCGCGGTTTACGCGCAAGGCACCAAACCGAAGCAGCATGCATCGGAGTACCCCGTTCACGCCATGGCCGGCCAGGTCGAGGTCGGCGCGGAGTTTACGGTCCACAGCTTCTCTCGCGGGGAGGCCAGCTATCTCGCCCCGGATTACCTGGTGGTGGACGTAGCGCTCTATCCTCCCAAGAATGGCGCGCTCGAAATCGACCCGCGCGAGTTCGAGTTGCGGATCAACGGGCATAAGCCGGAATTGCTTCCGCAGCCTCCCACCATGGTGGCGACCTCCCTGATGCATCCCGAATGGCGGCCCGGCGCTCAAGTGGACGCCAGCATGGGCCCTATAGGGATCGACCTCGGGCAACCCCGCCAACCAACCAACCCCAACCCCAGCGGATCCCCTGTTCCGCCGCCCGGTTATCACGATCGAGTACCGCCCGCGCAACCGCGACCGGAGGAGTTGGTGGTCCAGACCGCGCTTCCCACCGGAAGCCACATCGACGCAGTGAGCGGCTATCTCTATTTCGCGTACTCGGGTAGACTGAAATCGATCAAGACGCTGGAGCTCTTGTATCAGGGTGCGGTGCTGCGGCTGCGGTAACGGGCGCTCACAGCGAACGCTGGTAGGTCCGGAAGGCACGCGTCGCGAGCGCCGCCGAGGCGAGTGCGAACAGGACCAGGCACGCGATCCGCGCCAGCACCGCGGCCCAGTCCGCCTGGGGCTTCAGCGCCTCGCGGGCCGCATCCACACTCCACGTCACGGGATTGAACCGGGTCACGGTTCGGATCCAGCCCGGCATCAGATCCTTCGCCATGTAGACCGGGGAGAGAAAGGTCAGCGGCAGCAGCAGGAAGTTGGACGCGCCGATCACCGATTCCTGTTTGCGCACCGTCAACGCCAGCGCGTTCGATAGCGCGCCGAACGGCACGGCCAGCAGCACGCCACCGGCAAGCAACGTCGCCACCCCGAGCGCGCCTCCGCCGAGGCGCGCGCCGAGCAGCAGCCCCAGCGCGATGAGCAGCACCGACTGCACGATACTGACCACCGCCAGCGCCGCCAGCCGGCCGCCGATCAGCGCCACGCGGCTGGCCGGCGACACCAGAAACCGATCCATCACACCCCGCTCGATCTCGACGATGGTGCCCATGCCGTTCCAGCCGCCCGAGAAAAGCGCCGTCATAATAATGACCCCGGGAGTCAGAAAGCTGATGTAAGACTCCCCGTGGAATCCCGGCAGCTCCACCACGCGCTGGAACAGTTGTCCATAGAGCACCAGCCAGATTACCGGCTGCACGATGGTGAAGGCGATGTACCACGGCTGCCGCAGCAGCGCGCGCAGTTGGCGTTGGGTGAGGAACAGCAGATGCATCAGGGTGGTCATCGCGATCCTCCCAGTTCCGCCTGTGCGAATGTTCGGCCGGCATGGCGGAGATACACGTCGTCGAGCGTGGGGCGCGCCACCCGCACGGCCGCGACGGGAACGCCCGCCAACTCCAGCGCCGCCAGAATCGGGGGCACCGCCGTAGCCCCGTGGTCCGCCCGCGCCCGCAGGGCACGTCCTTCCACCGCCACTTCGCTCACGCCGTCCAAACGCTCCAGAGCCGCGCGGACGACCCCATCCTGGGCGGCGCGCATCAGCTCGATCTGGATCGCATCCCCGCGCAGTTCGCTCTTGAGCCGCTCCGGCGTCCCTTCGGCTACCACGCGCCCGCGGTCCATGATTGCCACACACGCCGACAGCCGGTCGGCTTCTTCCAGGTAGTGCGTGGTCAGAAGTACCGTGATACCGTCCTCACCCGCCAGTTTCGCAATGTCGTCCCACATGGCTGCGCGCGCCTCGGGATCGAGCCCGGTGGTCGGCTCGTCGAGAAACAGCACGTGGGGACGGTGAACCAGCCCGAGCGCCACATCCAGCTTGCGCTGCATGCCGCCCGAAAAGGTGCGCGCCAGCCGATTCGCCGACTGCGCCAGCGAGAAGCGCTCGAGCAGCTCGTCCACGCGGGCCGCCAACTCCCGCCCCCGCAGCCCGTGGAGCCGGCCCTGCAGTTCCAGGTTCTCGCGCCCGGTGGCTTCCGGATCGACGCCGGATTTCTGCGGGACGCAGCCGATCCGCGCCCGCACGGCACCCGGTTTTCGCGTGACGTCCATGCCGTCAACCAGCGCGGTGCCGGAGTCCGGCCGTGAAAGCGTATTCAAGATTCGAATGGCGGTAGACTTTCCCGCCCCATTGGGGCCCAGCAGTCCGAAGATAATCCCCGGTTTCACGGCGAGCGTGAAGCCGTCGAGTGCCCGTATCTTGCCCGGATATGTCTTCACCAGTTCGCAAACCTCGATTGCGTAGGTCATTTTTCCATCCTCTCCCATGTCTGTTTTAAGTTCCAACACCACCTCAATCCGCCACGGCGCCGCGGGCACCTGCCGCGGATTGAAAACGCCGGCCGCGCCCAGCACCGCCAGCACCACGACTGCGATCTCCTCGCCCGACCACTCCATGACCGGAGACAAAGCACGCTTCCCGCCAACCGCTATCCTATTGAAAAACCGTGGATAGAGAACAGGCTCACAATGCTCAGCTCGCAAGATTTTGCGAATTCGCAGGCGACTGATAGAGTGTAGAGATGTCCGCTCTCGAAGCGCTGTCCGCTCGCCAATCCTTGATGCTCTCCGCCTGGGAAGCGGTGAGCACGGAACGCCACTTGCACGGCGTTCTGGATGCCGTGGCCAACGTGCTGGTCCCGGTGGTGCCGTTCGACTCGATCGGCATCGTGGCCCTCCACGGCTCGACCCACGATCTCTACGCGCTGCACGTGGTCGGCGTACCCTATCGGGAAGGCGAAACGCTACAGCAGTTCATCGAGCGCACCAGCGCGAGCACGCGCTATCAGGGACCCCCGAAGCCGGTCCGGCCCCTCGACGGCGTGGCCATGCGCCGCGACGCCGAAGCGGGCGTTCCCTATGCCTGCGCGGATCTGCTGGCCAAGGACGCGTGGTACGAACACGAGTTCCACCTGGCCGCCGGCGGTGTGCGTGCCTATGCCGCCGTTTCGCTGCTGGTGCGCGGCGGGTTGGTGGGCTCGGCGGTTTTCACTCGCGCCCATCCGCTCGCTTTCTCTCCCGAACAGATCACGACTCTACAGGACGTTGCGCCCGCGCTCGCGGTGGCCGTTTCCAATGCGCTCAGCAACGAGGAGATCCGCCGTCTGCGCGACCAGCTCGAGGCCGAGAATATCGCCCTGCGCACACAACTGGGCCAGGCACCGTGGTTCGAAGACGTGGTGGGGGATTCCCCCGCGCTGCGGCGCGTCCTGGAAGCCGTGGAACAAGTGGCCCCGACCGACGCAACGGTCCTCATCACCGGCGAAACCGGAACCGGCAAGGAGCTCATCGCGCGCGCCATTCACCGCCGTTCACCGCGCGCCCACGGGCCGCTGGTGAAGGTCAACTGCGCCGCCATCCCGGAGACCCTGCTCGCCTCCGAGCTGTTCGGCCATGAGCGCGGCGCCTTCACCGGCGCGGCCGAGCGCCGCAAAGGCCGCTTCGAGCAGGCGCATGGCGGGACGCTGTTTCTCGACGAGATCGGCGAGATGCCGCCGGAAACCCAGGTGCTGCTGCTGCGCGTGCTGCAGGAACGCGAGTTCGAACGGCTCGGCGGCAGCCAGACAGTACGGGTGGACGTCCGCGTGGTCGTCGCCACCAACCGCCATCTGGAAGAGCGGGTGCAGGCCGGCGCCTTTCGTAGCGACCTGTTTTACCGGCTGAACGTTTTCCCCCTGCACGTACCGCCCTTACGCGAGCGCCCCGACGACATCGCGCCCCTGGCGGCACACTTCGCCGCGCGCTATGGCGAGCGCTTCAACCGCGCCATCTCCCGCATGGAGGCACGCACGCTCGAAGTGCTGAAGGCATACCCTTGGCCGGGCAATGTCCGCGAATTGGAGAACGTGGTGGAGCGCGCGGTGATCCTGTCGCGAAACGGCATTCTGCGCGTGCAGCCTTCGATGCTGGCCGGCGCTCAGGTGGAGGGCAACATGCCGGAGCACCTGCGCGGCAAGGAGCGCGAAGCCATCGAAGCCGCCCTCCGCGCGGCCCGCGGCCGTATTGCCGGCGCGGATGGCGCGGCGCGGCGGCTCGGCTTGCCTGCTTCCACCCTGGAGTTCCGCATCAAGCGCCTGGGCATCGACAAGTTCCGGCACCGGAGAGAAGGGTAAGGGCACTTTGCGATAATCGATCAATGCGCCTACCAGATTATTCGCCCCGGCCTGCGCACATCAAATGGCTGCTCGATTCCGACCCGGCCATCCGTTGGCAGGTCATGAGAGACATCGCAGGCGATGCCCCCGGCGCGATTACGGCCGAGCGGTCTCGCGTGGCAACCGAAGGCTGGGGAGCCCGACTTCTCGCCCTGCAATCTCCTGCTGGCAACTGGGGCGGGAGGGAGGACCGAGGCTTGCTCATTACCCTCTACACTCTGATCGTCCTGAAGGACCTCGGCCTCGATCCCGCCAGCAGGCAGGCTCGCAAAATGATCGACCGCGTCGACAAGCGGCTCACATTCAAGTGGCACGGCAACCGGCCTTTCCTTCACGGCGAAACCGAGCCCTGTATCAACGGCAGAATTCTCGGCCTCGGCTCGTATTTCAAAGAACCGAACGATGCTCTGGCGGATCGACTCCTGGGCGAGCAGCTCGAAGATGGCGGTTGGAACTGCGAAGCATGGCCGTTCCAGTCGCCGAAGCGCCCCCCAAGCCGGCGCTCTTCATTCCATACCACCATCTGCGTGCTCGAAGGACTCCTCGAGTACGAGCGGGCAGGGCGCAAATCGGCCGCCGTCACCAAGGCCCGCAAGAGGGCCGAAAACTATCTCCTCGAGCGCCACATGTTCCGCTCGCTCCGAACCGGTGAAGTCATCGACAAACGCTGGCTCCGCTTCTCGTTCCCAACGTTTTGGCACTACGACGTCCTGCGCGGGCTCGATTATCTCCGAAATGCAGGAACCAAACCGGACGGCCGGGTCCGCGAAGCCATCGAAATCGTCATTCAGCGCCGCCACCAGAACGGGCGCTGGCCGTTGAACATCCTTCATCCCGAACATATTCCGTTGGAGATGGAGACTGGCGTCGGAAAGGCAAGCCGCTGGAACACGCTGCGTGCCCTTCGGGTCCTGCGATGGGCCGGCCGCTAACGCTTTTTCCGCCTACTGCTGCGCCGCCGGCGGCTGCGCATGCATGGGCCGGCTCACTTGGCTCACCTTAAAATCGGACGGCACCTGGAACAACGCGGCGGAGGGTTCGGCGCGATTGATGTTGCTCAAGCGGGTGACCGTCTCGCCGCTGCGCGGGTCGCTGTGCTTCGTCAACACCACCATTTGCAGATCGGGCGAGTACCAGCGTTCGTTGACAATCTGAATGGCGGCGTCGTTGCCCATGGTGTTGGCGGGAATCGTGAAAGTGGTGCGCGTGCCTTGCGCCTGCACTCCCTCGATGGTTTGCGTGCCGAGCGATTCGGTCTTCACATTGGCATCGTTACCGCGCTGGTGCTGATGGGCAAACTGGGCTTGTGGCCGCGACCCATTCGCGCCCTGCTGCCCGTTGGGACCCGGGTGCCGCGTCCATGCCGATTGATTGGCGGTCTTCGCGACCGGATTCAGCGCATAGTTCACGCCCGCCACCGGATCGTTGATAAAGACCATCTGGGTATGCGGTGCGTTAGCGGAAAGCGAGCGGAGACTACCCAACGACTGCTCGCGCCGCGTGCGGCCTTCGCTATCGCGATACACACGCGCCGTATTGGTCTGGTGGACATGGCTGCCATCGGCCAGCGTTTGCGTGGACTCGGTCACCAGGTCGGCGGAATACGGCGCGTTCTTGACTACGCGCCCAGGCATACCGGCTTCTCCGCCCAGTATGCGGGCACCGCGTCCCGGACCACGTCCCGTGGGAGTTTGCGCCCAGCCCGCGGCCAGCGCAAGAAGCGTGACAACTGCAATGCGAGTGAACATGTTCTGCTTCCTCCTGTTTTCTTCTAATCGACAAAACGGACGGCGCGCGCCAGGCCGTCCGGGCCCAAAAGCACATCGGCTTCGACGCTCTCGGAGGCATCCTCGGCGCTCACGGAAATGCCGAAGGCGATCATGGCCGATCGCGGCACTTCCACACGCACCAAGTTCACCTCTTCATCGGCCGATCGGAACCTGTCAGCGTTGGGAACCGGTATGAAACCGCTGGCATCGGCGGCGGGATTCCCGTCCGCGTCGCTCTCGGCCGGGGCCGCCGCCCATTCCGCCAACTCCACCGCCGGCAAAGTCACGGGCCGGGCATGCCGCTGGGGAACCGGCTGGCGGGCTCCGGAAATGAAAAGGCCCGCGCACAGCACCAGCGCCGCGGCTGCGGCCCACCATATCGCCGGCGCCAGCCAACCGTGCCGGTCATTCGTGCCGGCGCGCGACTGCCAGCGAAAAGCGTGTACCAGCCGGGCTTCCACCCGATCCGGCGCCTGAACCCGGCGAAGGTCGCCAGCTGCCAGCGCCAGCTCTTCCGCCAGCCGGCAATGGCGGGCGAACTCGGCCGCGCAAGCCGGGCACTGGTGGAGATGTTCGCGCTCCAAGGCATCCGCCTCGAGCGGCCGGGAAGCCACCGGCGGAGGCACGGAACTCCAGAATTCTTCACAAGTCATATCAAACACCTCACTGGCTTTAGCGCCTGAACCGGACTGCGGGACCGATGGCCGCGGTCCAATTTCTCGAGCAATAAGCCACGTGCCCGATGGAGCCGGGATCGCACCGTGCCGATGGGACATCCCAAGACTGCGGCGGCGTCGGCGTAATCCATTTCTTCCAAGTCGCAGAGAACCACCACCTCGCGGTAGCGCCTCGGCAACGACACCACCGCCCGCCGCAGCGCTTCGATGCGCTCCCGCTCGTTTAGGGCATCGTAGGGGTCCGGCGCGGAATCGTTGGCGGCCGATACCGCCTCCGGCGGGTGCTCGTCGAGCGATACATCGGCGTAGGTGCGTTCCAATTGGCGCAATACCAGCTTGCGGGCGATGCCAAACAAGTAGCTGGAAAGCGACCCGCGCTCCGGATCGTAGCCCCAGTCCCCGCGGAGCAAAGCCAGAAAAACCTCCTGCGTAATGTCTTCCGCCGCCGCCGTGGAACCGCTCATGTGCATGGCAAAGCGGTAGATAGCTCCCTGACGGCGCCGATACAGGGCGAGAAACGCCTCCTCATCGCCGCGCTGGGCAGCCGTGAATAGTTCATCATCCGTTTCCGGAGGGGTCATCGAGTACTCGTTGTTTATTCCCGCACCCGGCGGAAAAGTTCCACAGATCATTAAAAAGCCGGGAACCCTACGTTAACCAAGCAGCTTATATTCTTAAGAAATACCGATTTTGGTACTTTACGCTCAGTACCATACAGTCTATTATCAATCTTAATGACTGGATTTGAAATGGCTGTGGTTAGCGGAGGTGACGACCTTAGCGCCGCTCGCAAGAGGGTAGCGGAGTTGGAAGCCGAAATCGACCGGTATCGACAGAACCGGGAATCGGCCGAAGGATATTTCCGCCAACTGGCCGACGCTTCTCCGGTGATGATCTGGGAGTCGCACACGGATGCGCTGTGTTGCTTTTTTAATCGCGCCTGGTTGGAATTCCGCGGCCGAACGCTGGAGGAGGAAGCGGGCAACGGATGGACGGAAGGTATCCATCCTGACGACCGCGATCTGTGCCTTGAAACCTATTTGAAATCGTTCAGTGCCCGCCAGCCCTTGAGTATGCAGTTCCGCCTGCGACGGGCGGATGGCGAGTATTGCTGGGTAGACAGCCGCGCGTTGCCGCGACACGACGGGGCGGACTTTGCCGGTTTCATGGGAATAGCGGTGACCGTCAGCGATCGGCGCGACGCCTATTTCACACCGGACGAAGACGCCGTGCGAATCGTCTTTTCGCTGACCGAGCGGGAGCGCCAGGTGCTGGTGATGATCGCCAATGGCAATTCCACGAAGGCGACCGCCACGCGCTTGGGCATCAGTTACAAGACCGCGGATTCGCACCGCAGCCGCATCCTGGAGAAACTAGGGGTGCACGAAACCGCCAGCATGGTGCGCTATGCTATTCGAGCGGGGCTGATCGAGCCGTAAGACCTCGCGATCTACCGATGACAACCGGTTTCCTGGAGAAGGCCATTTTCATGGCCGTCGAGAACGTGCGTCGCAACGGCGGTCCTTTCGCGGCGCTGGTGGTGAAGGATGGGGAGGTGATCGCGGCCGGTTGTAACCAGGTGACGCGCACCAACGATCCCACGGCGCACGCGGAAATCGTGGCGATCCGTGAAGCCTGCCGCGCGCTGGGCGATTTCCAACTGGCCGGCTGCGAGATATACTCTTCCTGCGAGCCCTGCCCAATGTGCCTGGGCGCGCTTTACTGGGCGCGTCCGGCGCGCGTGTACTTCGCCGCCACGGCCGCGGACGCGGCGGCGGCGGGCTTCGACGACGCGCTCATCTACCGCCAGTTGGAGATCCCACCCTCGGAGCGGGCGATACCCATGGTGCACCTGATGGATGCGCGCGCCACGCTGCCATTCGAGGAATGGGTAAACCGGACGGATAAGAAGACGTACTGAAGGGGACGGCGTGTCGCTTGGATTGTTTCGGCGATTTTAGGCGCGGTGCACAATCGAAGACATTTCTCTCCGATAGCAGAGTGCCGCGAGATGGGGGATAATAAACGCGTGTACCTCGCCAAAGCTTTCTCACAACAGCCACAGTTCTTCGCCGCTGTCGCTGAAGCGGCCGGTACCTTGCAACCGCACGTCGTTGCCGTGACGCCAACGCTCGGCACCGATTGGAACGGGGAATCGGCGGTTTTCTTTGAGATCGTTCTCGCCGATGGCATCCCGCGCGCCCAACTACTCCCCATCACCAGACAGATCTCACAGTCTATCGTCCAGCAAGTGCAGCCACTTGAAGAATGGGGAGTTCTTCCCTATTTCAACTTTCTGACGCAGTCCGAGCAGGCCAGACGATCGGCATGATCGATGGGCTACGCTCATGAATTGCTTGAGTTGGCCCAGGAGATAGTCAACCTCCACCCGGAGTCTGCCCACCAGGCGAGTCTTCGCAGAGCCGTTTCCACAGCGTATTACGCTCTCTTTCATCTCCTGATTTCCGAGGCCACCGCCAACTGGCAGCGGCCAGAGCTTCGTTCCCTTCTAGGACGCGTATTCGATCATGGCCCCATGAAGCAGGCAGCCGACAAGAAAGTCGCTGAACTTAACAACTATTTCAAGAAGAGGCCGCCGGAGGGATTGGAGAGGACTACTGCCTACCATCTTCACAACGTTGCCTACACATTTGGACAAGCGCAGTATTACCGCAATGAAGCGGATTACAACACCGGACAAGAATGGCAGCTGACCGATGTTCAGTTGCTCATCGACCGCATCGCCGACGCGTTCGAAAGCTGGAGCATCATCCGAGAAGAACCCTCCGCTCAGGCCTATCTGGTTTCGATGCTTGCGAGCAGGGAACGGAAACAAGACGAGAGATCGCGTCCAGAGAAGCGCCCCACGCTGACAGAGAATACATAGTCCTCTTGGAACGTGCGACGGACGCTCGGCAAGGTCGGGCTGGAGTCGAGCGCCACGGCGCCGAAATCACTTGGTTTGTCCCCATCGTCGGACCTCTTAGGACACGGGCCGTATTGGGTCCGGTCCGGAGGATGACTGCGCTACAGCCGCTCGACACCCGGCGTGAAACCTCTTATACTTGGGGCGCTTGGGAAAAAAGGAGATGACGCTCTTGAAGATTCGATATTTCATGGCTCTCGCGGCGGGTTTGTGGCTGGCCGGATGCGGCGAACAGGAAAAAACGGAAGGCATTCAGTTGGCCAAGATTCTCAAAGCCCAACAGGCCGATTTCATGAAGACCAACGCGACGGAACGGGACTTCATCGCGAATGCGCGCGCCTGGTGCGGCGGCATCACATCCAATGGCGCGGGACGCGGAAAAGAGCTCGATCAGAATGCCGCCGTATCCGCGGCACTGGCCAAGACCGCGGTCGATATCAGCACTAACTTGAGCGGCCTGCGCCAGGCCATCACCGCGCCGGCCCTCACCGAAGAATATCCAGTGAGTATCCGCGACGGCCTGATCAACGATTTGACCAAACGCCAGCGCGCGCTGCAGGAAATGCGCGCCGCGCTGCAGGATGCTTCGCCCCAGTTTCTGCAATACGCGCACCAGAATGGCTATAAGGGCGACACCTACCCCGATGGCATCACCAAAATGAACACCCTGTTGCAGTCCTACAGCTCGCCCACCGACATCGTCGGCACGGCGCTCGACGCTTTGAAGGACAAATACAAGCTCACCGACGCCCAGCTTTGACGACTGCCCGCAGTGCGCGCGCCGCCTGTTCCACATCGGCGGCCGCGCACACGGCGGAGACCACGGCGATGCCATCGGCGCCCGCCGCCATCACGGGCGCGGCATTGGCGGCATCGATGCCTCCGATGGCCACCAGCACGTGTCGCGATCGGGCGCGCAGCGCCGCCAGTTTCTCGAGCCCCCAGGGAGCGGCGACATCGGGTTTGGTGGCGGTCGCGAAGATCGGCCCCACACCTAAGTAGTCGATATCGAGAGCGGCGGCTCGAACCGCCTGCTCCATGGTCTCGACGGAAAAGCCGATGACGGCGTTCGCCCCAAGCAGATTGCGAGCGGTGGCCGGTTCCATGTCCGACTGCCCGAGGTGCACGCCATCGGCTCCGATGGCGAGCGCCACATCCACGCGGTCGTTGACGATGAGCGGCACGCCGCACCGCGCCAGCTGGGGCTGCAACGCGCGCCCGATAGCGATGAATTCCCGCGTGGAGCAATGCTTCTCACGCAACTGCACGGCCGTGACACCGCCTCGCACGGCGGCTTCGACCACCGCCTCGATCGGCCGGGCCCCGGCGAGCTCGCGATCGGTCACTAGGTAGAGGCTAAGATCGCGCGCCGGCCTCATGCTTCTTCCAATTTCAAACGGCGGCGGATCTCGTCTTCGCGCAAGTTCGCCAGCGCATCCAGGAAGGCCGGCAGAAAGCTGCCGGGGCCCGCGGCGCGCTCGGCCGCTATTTCGCCAGCGATCCCCATCACCGCCATGGCATGGGCCGCCGCGTCGCCCGGCGATGGATTGACGGCGGCGAATGCGCCGATCAGGGCCGTGGCGGTGCAGCCCAGGCCGGTCACTCGCGGCATCGACGGGTGGCCGTTGGCTACGCGTATCAGGGAATTCTCGAAAACGACCAGGTCGATGGCTCCGCTCACCACCGCCACCGTGCGATAGCTCGCGGCGAGCGCGCGCCCGGCATCCAATGCCTCTTCCGAGCCATGGGCGCTATCGACGCCTTTAGTGGTCCGCTCGTCATACGCCAGCGCGCGGATCTCCGAGGCGTTGCCGCGCACCACCGCCGGCGACAGTTCGCGGATCAGGCGTAGCGCAGTATCGGTGCGAAATCGCGTGGCGCCCGCGCCCACGGGATCGAGCACCACCGGTATTCCCTTCCTTTTCGCGGCCTGGCCCGCCAGCAGCATGGAACGCACCCACGCCTGGCTGAGCGTTCCGATGTTGATCACCAGCGCCCGCGCGATCGCGGCCATCTCGGCCACTTCTTCTTCGGCGTGCGCCATAACGGGCGAAGCGCCCAGCGCCAGCAGCGCATTGGCCGTGGTGTTCATCACGACGTAATTGGTGATGTTGTGGACCAGCGGCGATTCAGCCCGGATGCGCTGGAAGTCTTCCCAAATCTTGCCGGCTCTATCGATGGCAACCTCCTCAAAACCTGATTGTGACACGCGGCATACTGGAGAAGAGAACCTATGATTCGTGTAGCTCTTCCTTTCGGCATCGGCACTCCCGAGCCAAAACGCGATTCCTACCGGCGCGCTCTGGCGGCCGTGGGGATCGAGCCCGTGGAGAACATTGGTTCCCTCGACGGTCTCGCTGGACTGTTCCTGGCGGGTGGGACGGATGTCGATCCCGCCTTGTTCGGGCAAGAGCGCGCTGCCGCCACCGACCAACCGGACACGGTTCGCGACGCCTTGGAGGCCGGTCTCGTGAAAGAAGCGCTGGCCCGCGATCTGCCCGTTTTCGGCATCTGCCGCGGTCTGCAACTGCTCAACGTGGTTCTCGGCGGCACGCTCGAGCAACACATCGAGGGCCACCAAGTGCGCAAACAGCGCGAAGTCCACGCCGTGCGGATCGCACCGGGCAGCCGGCTGGAGCGAATCCTGGGAAGCGGCGAGTACGTGGTGAATTCGCTCCATCATCAATCCGCCGCCGGGATCGCTCCCAGCCTCGAAGCTACGGCGATGGCTCCGCTGGATGGTGTGGTGGAAGCGCTCGAACATCCCGGCAAGCGCTTTGTCCTGGCCGTGCAGTGGCATCCGGAAGCCCGCATCGACGGAACGGACGCTCTGCTGTTCGAAGCCTTTCGCGACGCGCTCAACGGAGCAGAGCCGAGATCGCTTTGAAGTGCTCGTGGCGGGCATCGCGCAGCCATTCAAAAAGCACCGATTCGGTGTTGGTCACCACCACACCGGCGGCGCGCATGCGGCGCATGGCGTTGGCGTGGTTTTCGGGGGTGCGCGAGCAGCAGGCATCCTCGACTACAAACACTTCGCGCCCGGCGGCGCTGAATTCCAATGCCGATTGCAGCACGCAGACGTGCGATTCCATGCCGGCCAGAATCGCCTGCCGCCGCCCGCCGGCTTCCATACCGGCCGCCGAAAAGCACGTCTTCTCAGCGCGCGCGGCACCCGCCGGCACGGCTTCCGCCAATTCGGGGACGGTCCGGCCCAGGCCTTTGGGATACTGCTCGGTCACGAGCACTGGCACGCCCAATCGTGCCGCCGCGGCCAGCAGCAGCCGCCCATTCCGAATCAGCATTTCGAGCGCCGGGGGCGGCATAGCGGCGGCTAACCGCTCTTGCACATCGATCAAAAGCAGCACCGAGGCATCGGCCGAAGCGAGCATTGGTTTCGCGGACATCTCCCGATCATCCTATCGCGTCCGGCGCGCGCTTGACACTCGCTCTTGACACGGGGCGCTTCGGCGGCATAACCTCGGAAAACTATGACCCCTCGCCGCCGTTTCCTGCAATCCATTTCCGCCGGCGCGGTTGCCGCCGCCTGGCAGCCTGCCTCCGCCTCCGCCGAGGACGCTCCCCTGCCCTCCGCCGGCGATCCGGCTTATTGGGACAGAGTTCGCGACCAGTTCCTGCTGGCTCGCGACAAAGTTTTCTTCAACAACGGCACTATCGGCGCCATGCCCAAAGTTGTACTGGATCGTACCGTTGAGCACCTCCGCCAGATGGCCGTCGACGTGGCCGATTGGGATTACCGCGGAACCAATTGGATCGGCGGCTATGACGAAGCGGCCTCTCTGCGCGGCAAAGCCGCCCGCCTGGTGAACGCGGATGAAAAAGAAGTGGCGCTCACCGAGAATGTGACCTGCGCCAACAGCTATATTGCCGCCGGCCTGGAATTGGAAAAAGGCGCGGAGATCCTCATGAGCGACCAGGAACATCCCGGAGGCGAATCGCCCTGGCTTAACGCCGCCAAACGGCACGGCGGGACGGTGAACAAGGTCGTGCTGCCGCGGCCGGCCCACAATCCCGATGAGATCGTCACCCTGGTGAAACAGGCGTTCACGCCGCGCACCCAAGTTCTATTTCTTTCCCACGTGATTACCGGCGCCGGCGCCATTCTGCCGGTGAAAGAGATTTGCGCCGAAGCCCGCGCCCGCAGCATCTTCACCGTGATCGATGGCGCGCAAGCGCTGGGCCACGTCCGCGTGGACCTAAAGGAAATGGGTTGCGACGCGTACGTGAGCTGCTTCCATAAATGGCTGCTGGCTCCCGCCGGCAACGGCTTCCTCTATCTGCGCGGCGACCGCGCCAAGGAAGTCTGGACGTGCCTGCCTTCCTCGCAATGGAACAATCACAATGACGAAGGATACCGGCTCACGCAGCGCGGCACCGGCAGCATGTCCCTGCTGGTAGGCGCCGAAGCCGCTATGGATTTCCACTTTTCGCTCGGTCCCGAGCGCGTCCAGCAGCGCATCAAGTACCTGGGAGACCATCTCCGCGCCGGCCTGCGCTCGATCCCCAAGGTCACTATCTACACTCCGGCCGACCCCACCATGAGCGCCGGTATGACGGTTTATGCCGTAGACGGCGTGACCGGCCCGCAATTACAGGATGAGATGTGGAACCGCGGCCGCCTGCGTCCGCGTTCGCTGGGCAACGGGGTCCGGCACTGCACCCACATCTTCAACAGTCCGGCGGAAATCGACCGCGCCGTGGAGATTGTGCGCACGCTCGCAAAGGGTTGATTTTGCCCCTTGACAACAGGCGAATAAAAAGCGAATATAGCGAAACAAGGAGCCCTAACATCTATGTTGATCCGCGACACACTACTTCCTGAGTTCGATCACGAAACCGCCAACACCAGAAAAGTTCTCGAACGGGTGCCGGAAGACAAGCTGACTTGGAAACCGCATCCGAAATCGTGGACCATGGCCGCGCTGGCCGGACATTTGGCGAATATTCCCGGCTGGGTGCCTTACACACTCGGCGGCGATGGCATCGACATTGCCGACCCCAACGGTCCCAAGCCGGACCCCGACCCGAAATCCAGGAAGGAACTGCTGGAGCGGTTCGATAAGAACGTTGCGGCGGCGCGCGCCGCTCTCGCCGCCGCCGAAAACGACGTGTTCATGCAGCCGTGGTCTCTAAAAAGCGGCGGCAAGGCCGTGTTTACGATGCCCAAGGCGGCGGTGCTGCGCTCTTTCGTTTTCAGCCACGCGATCCACCACCGCGCGCAACTGGGCGTGTATCTGCGGCTGAACGACGTTCCGGTGCCGGCGATTTACGGTCCTTCGGCCGACGAAAACCCGTTTTAGAACCGCCTTGGCGTGGGCTGCTAAAATAAAAGTTACCCACTCCACGGAGGAACAGCCTACTTGAATCCTGCAATTCTCGCCCTGGAAGACGGTACGGTCTTCGAGGGCAGGAGTTTTGGTGCGCCCGCCGAGCGGTCCGGAGAGGTGGTCTTCAATACCGCGCTCACCGGCTACCAGGAAGTTTTCACCGATCCTTCGTATTGCGGGCAGATCGTCATCCTTACCAACCCGCAGATCGGCAATTACGGAACCACGCCGGAAGACGACGAATCCGCGCGTCCGTATATCGAAGGGCTGGCGGTGCGGGAGTTTTCGGCCATCGCCAGCAATTGGCGATCGGATCTGGAAGCGGGCGCATTCCTCGGCCGCCACGGCATCCCGGTGATCTCGGGTCTCGATACACGCGCGCTGGTGCGGCATTTGCGCACGCGAGGTGTGATGCGCGGCGTGCTTTCGGCGGTGGAGTCGGATTCGCAGAAGTTGGTGGAAAGGGCCCGCGCCATTCCCACCATGGCGGGGCTCGATCTGGCGAGCCGCGTCTCGACCGCCGAACGCTATGAATGGACCAAGCCGGTCGAGCCGTGTTCGCCCTCGGACCCGGTGGGCCTGCCGGCTGAACCGCGATTCCACGTGGTGGCGTACGATTTCGGCATCAAACAGAATATTCTGCGCCGGCTGGTGCAGAGCGGCTGCCGCGTAACGGTGGTTCCGGCGTTGACCGCGGCGGAGGATGTGCTGGCGCTGAATCCGGACGGTGTGTTTCTCTCCAACGGTCCGGGCGATCCGGAGCCCTTGCAAGCGCAGGTGGGCAATATCCGCAAGCTGATCGGCAAGAAACCCATCTTCGGTATCTGCCTGGGGCACCAGTTACTCGGTCTGGCGGTGGGCGGCAAGACTTACAAATTGAAATTCGGACATCGCGGCGCCAATCATCCGGTGCGCAACGAGCTGACGAAGAAAGTGGAGATCACGTCGCATAATCACGGGTTCGCGGTGGATCCCGATTCGCTCAATCCGAGCGACGTCGAAATTACACACGTGAACCTGAACGACCTGACGCTCGAAGGTTTCCGCCATCGCCGGCATCCGGTTTTTTGCGTGCAATACCATCCCGAGGCCGCGCCCGGTCCGCACGATTCGCACTACCTGTTTCAAGATTTCATCCAGCTTATGAGCGGGAAGCAATAAACGGATGCCCAGACGCAACGATCTCGATCGCATTCTGATTATCGGTTCCGGGCCTATCGTGATTGGCCAGGCGTGCGAGTTCGACTACTCGGGAACGCAGGCGGCGAAGGCGCTGAAAGCCGACGGCTATGAAGTGGTGCTGGTGAATTCCAACCCGGCCACCATCATGACGGACCCCAACCTGGCCGACAAAACCTACGTGGAACCGCTGACCGCCACGTACCTGGAAGAGATCATCCGCCGCGAGCGGCCGAACGCGCTGCTCTCCACCGTGGGCGGCCAGACGGGGTTGAATTTGTCGGTCGAGCTGGCCGAAGCGGGCGTGCTCGAAAAGCACGGCGTGGAATTGATCGGCGCCAAAATCGACGCCATCAAGAAAGCCGAAGACCGCTTGCTGTTCAAAGACGCCATGCGCAAAATCGGCCTGGAGACGCCGCAATCGAAGCTCGTCAACAGCCTCAAGGGCGGAGAGGAATTCGCCGAGCGGGTAGGCTTTCCGTGCATTCTGCGGCCGAGTTTCACGCTGGGCGGCACGGGCGGCGGCATCGCTTACCACAAAGAGGAACTGGAGGAGATACTGGAGCGCGGCCTGACGCTTTCGCCGGTGCACGAAGTGCTGATCGAGGAAAGCGTTCTGGGCTGGAAGGAATTCGAGCTGGAGGTGATGCGCGACCTGGCGGACAACTGCATCATCGTCTGCTCGATCGAGAATTTCGACGCCATGGGTGTGCACACCGGTGACTCCATCACCGTGGCCCCGGCGCAAACGCTCACCGACCGCGAATACCAGATGATGCGCGATGGCGCCATTCGCTGCCTGCGCGAGATCGGGGTGGATACCGGCGGCTCGAACGTGCAGTTCGCCATCAACCCGCGGGACGGCAGGATGGTCATCATAGAGATGAACCCGCGCGTTTCGCGCAGTTCGGCGCTGGCTTCGAAGGCCACCGGCTTTCCGATCGCCAAGATCGCCGCCAAGCTGGCGGTGGGATACCGGCTCGACGAGATCCCCAACGACATCACGCGCAAAACGCCCGCCTGCTTCGAGCCGACCATCGATTACGTCGTCGCCAAGATCCCCAAATGGGCGTTCGAGAAATTCCCCGGCGCCGACCCCACGCTGGGCACGCAGATGAAATCGGTGGGCGAGGTGATGGCCATCGGCCGCACCTTCAAAGAGGCGCTGGCGAAAGGCATCCGCAGCCTGGAGACGGGCAAGGCGTTCGGCTCGGAAAAGTACGAGAAGAGCCTGATCGCGCAGAAGCTCATCACGCCCACGCCGGACCGGCTGGGGTATTTGCGGTTCGCGCTGGCGAGCGGCCACTCCGTGGAAGAAATTTACGAGCTTACCGCGATCGACCCCTGGTTCCTCACGCAGATGAAAGAAGTGGTGGATTTCGAAAGCCAGTTGGCCACGAGCAGCCTGGATGCGGCCACGCCCGAGCTGCTGCGGCAAGCCAAACGCTATGGCATACCGGATGTGCAACTGGCCAAAACGTGGGGCACCACCGACGATAGCGTGCGCGAACGGCGCAAACGGTTGGGCGTGCGGGCGGTTTTCAGCCGCGTGGATACGTGCGCGGCGGAATTCGAGAGCTTCACCCCGTATCTTTATTCCTGTTACGAGAGCGCGTGCGAAGCCGAGCCCTCCGGCCGCAAGAAGGTCATGATTTTAGGCAGCGGGCCGAACCGCATCGGACAGGGGATCGAGTTCGACTATTGTTGCTGCCATGCTTCGTTTTCGCTGCAGGAGATGGGTGTCGAATCGATCATGGTGAATTGCAATCCGGAGACCGTCTCGACCGATTACGATACCAGTGACCGGCTGTATTTCGAGCCTCTGACGCTCGAGCACGTGCTCAACATCGTGGATACGGAAAAGCCGGATGGCGTGATCGTGCAGTTCGGCGGGCAGACGCCGCTCAACCTGGCGCTGCCGCTCCAGAAGCGCGGCGTGCCGATTATCGGGACCGACCCGGAAGATATCGACCTGGCCGAAGACCGCAAGCGGTTCGGAAAGCTGCTCGAGGAGCTGGCGATTCCCTGCCCCGCCAACGGCACCGCCACCAGCGTGGAAGAAGCTTGCGACGTGGCCCGGCGCCTGGGCTATCCGGTGCTCGTGCGGCCCAGCTATGTGCTGGGCGGCCGCGCCATGGTGATTGCCTATGACGAAGAAATGGTGCGGCAGTACATGCGCGAGGCGGTCACGTTCTCGCAGGACCGTCCGGTGCTGATCGATCGCTTCCTGGAAGATGCCACGGAGGTGGATGTGGACGCGCTAGCAGATGGCGACCGCGTGCTGATCGCCGGCATCATGGAGCACATCGAAGAAGCCGGGGTGCACTCGGGCGATAGTTCGTGCGTGCTGCCGCCGCAATCGCTGCCCGAGAAGAACGTCCGCACCATCGAGGACTATACCGTGCGGCTGGCCAAGGCGCTCCACGTCATTGGCCTCATGAACGTGCAATACGCCATACAAAACGGTGTGGTGTATGTGCTGGAAGTGAACCCGCGGGCCTCGCGCACGGTGCCCTATGTCAGCAAGGCGACGGGCGTGCCGCTGCCGAAAATCGCGGTGGGGCTGATGTGGGGGCGCAAGCTGGCCGATTACGCGCATCTCACGGGCGGGCGGACCTCGGGGACACTTTCGGTTCCGCAAGTGTTCGTCAAATCGCCCGTCTTCCCCTTCAACAAGTTTCACGGCGTAGACCCGGCGCTGGGGCCGGAAATGCGGTCCACCGGCGAAGTGATGGGAGTGGGAATCAATTTCGGCGAAGCTTTCTTGAAGGCGCAGATCAGCGCGGGCAGCCCGCTGCCGGAAAAAGGCACGGTGTTCATCAGCGTAAACGATCACCACAAAGCCGACGGTGTGGACGTGGCACGACGATTCGCCGGGCTCGGATTCCAACTAGTTGCCACGCGCGGAACCGCCGCCGCGCTGCGCGCCGCCGGCCTGGCGTGCAAGACCGTTCTCAAGGTAAACGAGGGCCGTCCGAACGTGGTGGACCTATTGAAAGGACGCTCCGTGCAGCTTGCGATTTATACCACCATGGGCGCCCCGGCATTCCTCGATGAGAAAGCTATCCGGCGCAGCGCGGTGACATATCGCGTACCATGCATCACGACGATGAGCGGCGCCCGCGCCGCGGCCGACGCGGTAGAGGCGCGGCGGCGGGATCCTATTCGCGTGTGGAGCTTGCAGGAGATCCACGAAGCGAAGAAGACGGTAGCGTAGAGGGTGGGGCAGCCTTCAGGCTGCGGCCGGCTTCAGCCGGCCTTGCGCGGGCAAAGCGGGCTGAAGCCCGCTGCAGACTAAAAGTCTGCCCCACTCAAGCGCGCCGCAGCGTCCACCGCAGCGGTTTTCCGGCGGCGTTTTCACCAGTCAAGGCCATCTCCCCCTCGACCGACCACGACGCGCGCACTTTCCGGCCGTTCACCTCGGCTCGCGTCAGCGCCTTGCGCTCAACTTCCGGCAACGCGATCCGGATCTCCCAGCTTCCCGGTTGCGAGGGCGCGTACCAACCTTCGTAGCCCTCGGGGGACTTCCGCAGCCCGAATAAGGGCGATTCGAAACGCCAGGTATCCAACGGGATTACCGGCCTCACACGCAAACCGTCTTCGGTGAATTCCAATCCCAGCAGCTTGGTTATGGAATAGAGCGAGCAAGCGTGCGCATGCAGACACAGCACCGGAAAATCCGTCGCTTTAAAATAGGCGCTGTTTACGGCTTCTCCCGGTTTCCGGCTGAGAGCGGAGTTGATCGAGTCCGGACCGCTCCACGTCTGGTACCAGATGTCCGGATAGACCTCCGCGTGGCGGGCCAGCGAGTTCTTCTTCCACTCGTCCCACGCCAGTTCGCCGCTCACCTGCGCCAGCGCCCAAATCAGCGTGGCGTTCAATGACGGCCATACTCCGCCGTTCACCGCGGTGCCGGGTTCGAACGAAACATGCTCGCCATCGGGCCCTCTGTCCATTTGCATGGCGCCGATCGGAGACGGCTTGCGCAGGCTTTCGTCCATGCTCGCGACTAAGGTGCGAGCCTCGTCGGGCGAGGTGACGCCGGCGATAATGGCCCAGGGCTGCGGTTCCAACCAGAGCGTGCTCTCGCCCAGCCATCCCAACGTCGGTCCGAGCCAGGCGCGCCGGAACCATTTTCCGTTCCACTGTGCGCGGGCCGCTTTCCTGTGCTCCTCGGCTTTCGCCCGCACCTCCTCGGCGCGCTTCGGGGTGTCAGTGGCCTTGAGCAAGCGCGCGTAGTAGTCGAAAACCCAGGCGGCCATGGTTGAATTCAGAACGCTCTCACCGCGCGCGACGCACTCTTTCACAGCCTTCTGCGCCCACACGATCACCAGCGCGTCGTTCCAATCGTCCTGCAGCATGCGCATGAGCGAATGCTCGCCCGTGCCGACATCTTCCACCAGGTGGCGATAACAACGCGCCAGCAGTTCCTTCACGGTGGCCGTCTGCCCGCCGGGCATGGTCAACAGTGCCGGAATTCTCTCGTCGAGGAAGGCTTTGTCGCGCGTCGCCAGAACGTATTCGCTCGTGGCCCAGAGCAGCCATAACGGCATATCGCTCGAATTGTCGGAGGTGGTCGGCATGACGGTCCCATGGCCGACAATGCCGTAGGGGATCGATCCGTCCGCGCGGACCTCCTTCAGCGTGTAACGCAGCGTCTCTTTCATCAGTTGCGGATCGCTGAAGATGAACGGCAGCGCGTGCTGCAGCGGGTCGCGCGCCGCTCCCTGGAATCCCATCGTGTACTGATATACGGTGCCTTGCGAGGGAATGTGCTCGCCGAAGAAATCGTCGTAAGTGAGGCCGCTGCGCACGTAATAGTAGTTCCACATGGTCTCGCGCGCGACCCACGGCTCGGCGGGCGCATCGAAGCGCAACCCGCTCTTCTTCCATGCCGCGCTGGATTGAGCCCACACACTGGCGGGTTGTTTCCGGTAGCGGGCGATGAGCGATTCGGCGCTGGTGCCTTGCGGAGTGTAGCCGTAAAGGAAATAGAGCGTCCGTTCTTCGCCGGGCCGCAGAGTGATGGTTCGCTCCAGCAGAAGACCGCTTTCCGTACCGCTGGCGCCGAGATCGCCGTCGAGCCTTCGACGGATACCGGCGGGATTTTCCGGGCCACCCGAACCGAAGAAAGCTTTGGCATTGGTCGCTACGGCATCGGCGGGAGCATCGAGCGAAGCGACAAAGGTTGCCGGAGGATTCACGTCGTCAAAAGAGCTTCCTGGAACGCCTTCGCGTACTGGGGCGAAGAATGGATTCGGGTATGCCGCCAGGCGTTCGGCTGCGCGCTTCCAAGCCGCCTCGTCTTCCGGTGTCCGGCCCAAAAACCTCTTCGTTTCCAGAAGACCGGAGCCGCCCGGCAGCCGCGCAAACTGATGCGCGAAACGGTCGCCGAAAGCGAAACGCCCGCCGATTCCTTGGATGAACGACCGAAACGAGAACTGATAAACCTGGCAGCCCCAGTATTCGATCCAGCGCAGATTGGCGCTCGACGGGCCATGATTGGCGATGGTAACCTGCGACAACAATACAGGGTCATCGCCAAACGGTGCCGAGATGACCTGGTCAATGGAATAGCGGGAGCGATGTACCCTCATGCGCAGATAGCCCACGCCGAAAATCCGTTCGAACTCCTGCGGGTTCCCCGCGTACCACGTGCTCAGCACTTCCGTTCCATCGGTAAGCCAGCCGATCCCGCCGCCGAACTGGCTGCGCTCGGGCGAATACGCATTCAAGAACTTCGGCGCACCCTCGTCTTGCCGGACCTGCACGTGCCCATAATTGGAAACCACGGCGACCAGGCGGTCGTTACCGACCTGGTGGATATGATCGGTGGGAGTCAGTACGCCGGGACTGACAGGCGTGACGGCCCGCTTGTCGTCGATCTGATCGCATGTATAGCGGAACGCGGGAAGCCCATGCTCGTCTTCGATCCACTCGCCGAACGACCCCGAGCCGTACGGCTTGCCAGTGGTTGCGGCGATCCCCGGAAGCGCAAACGCCGAACCCAGTGTGACCATGAATCCTCTGCGATGTAGGTGCATCGGAGCTAAATATAACGCAATGCGATAACTCGAGTCCTGCCTGGCGCAGCGTGGATGCAGGCGCGGTATCCTTGCCGTATACTAATCAAGACCAGGAGATCCGAACATGCAAACACTCTTTGCGGCTAAAGGCCGCGGCATTCATCCGCTGGCTTACGGTTTACTCCTACAGGCCTTGGCGCTCGGTTGGGCCGCGGCGCAAACGCCCGGTCCGCCGGTGCTCCAAGCCATGCAAGCCGAATTGGACCGCTCCATGGAGAAGCTCAAGAGCCAGCCGGTCCCGCCCTATTTTCTCAGCTACGAGATCACCGAGTCCCACAACATCGCTGTGTCGGGCGAGTTCGGAAAAATTGCAAACAGTAACGAATACCGCTCCCGCCACCTCGATATCGATCTGCGGGTCGGCAGTTACGATATGGATAACACGCGCGAAGTTCGCGGCGGCATGCAAATGGGGTCGTATGGCAACTTCTCGAGTATCGAGATTCCCATCGATAACGATCCCGATGCCATTCGCGCCACGATTTGGTACCAAACCGACCTCCGCTACAAACGCGCGCTGGAGCAATTCACGAAGGTCAAGACCAATGTCCAGGTGAAAGTGGCGCAAGAGGACAAGTCCGCGGATTTCACGCGCGAAAAGGCTGAACAGTTCAGTGAGCCCGTAGCGGAGATCCAGGTAGACCGCAAAGCGTGGGAAGACAGGATTCGCAGGTACAGCGCGCCGTTCGCGAAATATACCGACATCTATCAGGCCAATGCCTGGTTTTCCGCCTCGGTTGAGACGCGCTGGTTCGTGAACAGCGAGGGTGCGCGCATCCAGACATCCCAGCCCAGCTACCACCTCTTCATCGTGGCTTTGACCAAGGCCGATGACGGGATGGAGCTGCCGCTCTACGAATCCTATTTCGGATTCACGGAAAAAGACCTGCCCGACGATGCCGCCGTTCTCAAGGACGTGGACAAGATGATTCATGACCTGCACGCGCTGCGGGTGGCGCCCGTGGTCGATCCGTATACCGGCCCGGCGGTGCTTTCGGGACGCGCCAGCGGCGTGTTTTTCCACGAGGTGTTCGGCCACCGCGTAGAAGGCCAAAGGCAGAAGTCGGAAGAACAGGCCCAGACGTTCAAGAAGAAAATCAACGAGCCGGTGCTGGCGAAGGATTTCTCGGTGTATTTCGACCCCACGGTCAAACGCCTGGCCGATACCGATTTGATGGGCCACTACCTCTATGACAACCAGGGCGTGAAGGCGCGCCGGGTGACGGTGGTCGAAAACGGCGTGCTCAAAACGTTCCTGATGTCGCGAACGCCCATTGAAGGCATTCCGCAATCGAACGGCCACGGCCGCAAACAAGTTGGGCTGGCGCCGGTGGCGCGGCAATCCAACCTGATCGTGGAGGTGGCGCCGGCGGCGGTTCAGGCCGACCTGAAAAAGGCGCTGATCGACGAAGTGAAAAAAGCGGGACTGCCGTTCGGCCTCTATTTCGATGATATCGAGGGCGGCTTCACTCTCACCGGCCGCACCATCCCCAACGCATTTAACGTGCTGCCGCTGGTGGTGTACCGGATTTATCCGGATGGCCGCGAAGAGCTGGTGCGCGGCGTGGATCTGATCGGCACGCCGCTGACGGTGTTCAGCAAGGTTACCGCCGCGGATAAGAACCTGGCGGTGTTTAACGGCACCTGCGGAGCGGAATCCGGCAGCGTCCCGGTATCGGCCATTTCTCCGGCAATTCTGGTTTCGCAGATCGAGGTGCAGAAGAAGCAGAAATCGCAGGAACGGCCTCCCGTTTTGCCGGCGCCGTTTGAAGGGAGCAACTGACATGCGCATTCGGATGAGTTCCCTGGCGTTATGCGTTTTGGCCGCCGCGGGCCCGTTGGCGGCCGCGGATGACGTGGTCATGAAGGCCATGCGCGATGAGCTGGTCCGATCCACCAAGCAGCTTCAGCTCGAGAAACTGGAAAAGCCGTATTTCGTTGCCTACCGCGTGACGGATAGCGACGGCACCGGCGTTTCCGCCAGTTTTGGAGCCTTGGAGCAGAGCTCCCAGAACCGCGGCCGTATGTTGGGCGTGGAAGTGCGGGTGGGTAGCTACCAATTGGACAACAGCAATTTCTTCTCCCCGAATTTCAATTTCTCGAGCATAGTCTCGGTGTTTAACGGCGCCGCCCAACTGACCGTCGAGGACGATTACAAGGAACTGCGGCGCCAGATCTGGCTGGCGACCGACGCCACATACAAGAAGGCGGTGGAAGACATTTCGAAAAAACGCGCCGCCCTGGAGAATAAGAACCGCGAAGGCGAGCCTCCGGACTTCAGCAAGGAGGAACCCGCCACCACCACCGAAGAGGTTCCCGCGGTGCACATCGACCGGGCGAAATGGGAAGCCATGGCGCGCAGCCTTTCCGCCCTCTTCCGCCAAATGCCGGACGTCAATACGTCCGGAATCAGCTTCAACGCCAACAATACTTACACACGCTATGTGAATAGCGAGGGAACTTCGTATACGCGGCGCCGCGCGAGCGTCTCGTTCAATGCCCGCGCCGCCACCCAAGCCGCCGATGGCGGGCAGCTCGACGATTTCGTCTGGCTGCACGGCCGCGCCCTGGCCGACCTGCCCGGAGAGACCGAGCTGGCCGCCAAGGTGAAGGATTTGGGCCAGCGCTTGAAGGAACTGCGCGCCGCCGCGACGCTCGAAAACTATAACGGACCGGTGCTGGCGGAGGGCGAAGCCGCCGCGCAACTCTTCCGCCTGCATTTTGTTCCGGACCTGCTCGGCAGGCGCAGCGTCATCAGCGACATGCCGGGATACCAGCAAAACGCGTCACAGGCGGAGAATCCGTTCATCGACAAAATCGGCGCGCGCGTGCTCCCGGAGTTCCTCACGGTGACCGACAACCCGACCCTTCCCGAATACCAGGGCCGGGAGCTGGGCGGCTGGTGCAGGGTGGATGACGATGGCATCCCCACGCGCCAAACCACTCTGGTGGAGAAAGGAATTCTGAAAACGCTGCTGATGTCGCGCGATCCGGTGCGCGGCATCGAGCATTCTACCGGCAGCCGGCATCTGGGCCAGGCGTCTCCCACCAATATCTTTGTGACCGCTGAAAACGGGCTCACCCAAGCCGAGTTGCGGGCGAAGTTCCTCGACCTGGTAAAGCAGCGCAACAAAGAGTTCGGCATCGTGGTGCGCCGGATGCGCAACGCCAATTCGCCCGTGATGGCTTACAAGCTGTTTCTCGACGGGCACGAGGAACTGATCCGGGGCGTGCAATTCTCCGGACTGAACCTGTCCGCTTTCAAGGAAATCGTGGCGGCTTCCAAGGATCAGAACATCCTCACAGTGCAGTACTGGCCGCCGCGCAATAACATGGCGGCATTTTCCCCGGTGGACAACGGGTCGATGGCGGTTTCACTGGCGGTGCCTTCGCTGTTATTCGAGGATGTGACGGTCCGCAAGGCACGGGGTGAAATTCCGAATCCGCCGGTGACCACGCATCCGTTCTTCAGCAAGTAAACGATCGAGTGGGGCAGCAGGCAGAAGCGAAAAAACCCGGCGAGGGGTTTGCCCCCGCCGGGCCGCGTCGTTCTAATTTGACCCTGTATTGGTAACTTCCTGGTCCCCTTCATCTCGGGGCTTTTTCTACTATATCACTGAATGCTGGCTTTCTTGATGAAATCCAGATTCGGAAACTGGTTCTGGAGGTACGCGTTGCCCTGTTGTTCGATCGAACCCTGGTCGGGGGCTTCTCCGTAGCCGGCATAAAGATGGTCGATGGCGTCCATCCCGACAGTCACCAGCCCGATGGGCGCAAACCCCTGGGAATCGAGCGATTGCGTGTTATCCACCAGGTTGATGAACATCTGGGCGGTGCGCGAATTGGGCATCGAGGTCTTGGCGTAGGTCAGGGTGCCGCGCACGTTGTGCTGGCGGACGGGATCGTCGGCCATGGGCGTCTTCCAACGAGTGGTGACCTGGGGATCGGCGGCAATGCCGAACTGCACGATGAAATTGGGCACGATGCGGAAGAAACGGTCGCCGTCATAAAAGCCCGCCTTCACCAACTGGTAGAAGCGATCAACCCCGATGGGAGCCCATTCGCGGTAGATCTCGATTGAGACCGGGCCTTTCGAGGTATCGAGATTGACGGTGAATTTATCGGGCGCGCGCTCGGCGGTCGCGGTGCTTTCGGTCTTCGTCCGGTTCGACGACGAGCAACCAACGAGCGCCAGGGACGCCGCCATGGCGATCGCGATCCAGGTTTTTGTTCGCATGAACTTTCAGTATGCCATGCTGGAAACGGTCCGTTCGATGGCCCCCTACGACGAGTTCGCCTGGTTCTATAACCGCTATTGGAACGAGGAGTTTCATAGCCTGGCGTTTCCCTTGCTGGAACGCATTTGGCTTGGCCGGCTGCCCGCTGGCGCGCGCATTCTGGACGTTTGCTGCGGCACCGGGTACCTGGCCGAGTTGTTGACCCAGCGCGGCTACAAAGTGACGGGAGTGGATCTCTCGCCCGCGATGATCGCCTTCGCACGCGAACGGGCGCCGGAGGCCGAATTCCACGTAGCCGATGCCGCCCGTTTTCAGGCGCCGGGCGAGTTCGAAGGAGCGGTCTCGACCTTCGATTCTCTGAACCACATCCTCCACCCGGAGGATTTCGAAGCGGCCCTGCGGAATACGGCCGAAGCGCTCAAACCGGGCGGCTTGCTGGTATTCGACATGTTGCTCGAAGAGGGCTACCGGACGCGGTGGGGCGAACAGTTTTCGCTGGTGCGCGATGACCATGTCCTCACCATCAGCGGCTCGGGATTCGATTTTCGCCGCCATCTGGCATCCTGTACGATCACCATGTTCCGGCTGGTCGAAGGCGCCTGGCGGCGGCGCGATGCGACCATCGAAGAGCGGTGCTATTCGCGGGACGAAATCGAGGGGGCGCTCGGCCGGGCCGGCTTCGGAGAACTATCGAGCTACGATGCCGGCGCCCTGGGCATGGCGGGACAACTGGGCGCCGGCCGCGCGTTCTTTCTGGCGGTGAAACGCTGAGCGGGAGCGGCCACGATCGGGCGGCGCTCGTAGTTCCGCAGGTAAGCGCCCAGCATGCGATCGGTGAGCCCGGTGTGATCGCGCAGCCAGCCGGCGAAATGCTCGAGCAATGCAGACAGAGCTTCCCGATCGCCGGCGGCGAACTGTTCGAGAGCCTGCTTGGTTCGCTGGCGGACACCATCGTGCTGGCGTTTATGCCAAAGGTACGACCCATAGCCGGTGGAACGCATCAGCCGCTCCTCGTGGGAGAAATGGTCCTCGATATCCGCCACGAACGCTTGCAGGGCTTCCTGGAGCCGCGCCTCGGGGGCGTTCGAGAGCAGGGCGGCGTGGAGGTCGTTGGCGAGACGGAACAGATTGCGATGTTCCGCGTCGATCTCGGGAAGAAAAATCGAGTAGCTGTCGTTCCACTGGAGGGGCCGCATAAGGACAATTTTATCGCGCTTAGGACTAGCCATTCGCCCGTGATATGGTGGAAAGACTTATGAACCCTTACGCGAAATATCTTGGCGACTTGGACCCGCTGGAAGCGATTGCGGCCACGCCGCGTGAGTTGGAACGGCTGGTTCGGACACTCGGTCCGGAGCGCGCGGAACGTGCGCCGGCGCCGGGGAAATGGAGCCCGCGGGAGATCGTCTGTCACCTGGCGGATTGCGAACTGGCGTTCGCGTTTCGTTTGCGGCAAGCCCTGGCGGTGACGGATTACGTGATTCAACCCTTCGACCAGGAGAAGTGGGCTTCGGCCTATGGCGCATACGACATGGCCACTGCCCTGGCGGTATTCGATGCGGCGCGGCGGTGGAACCTGGCATTGATCCGCAACACACCGCGGGAGGCGTTTTCGAGAAAGCTGACGCACCCGGAGCGCGGCGAGATGACCTTCCAAACGGTTGTGGAAACCATGGGCGGGCACGATCGGAATCACCTGCGGCAGATTGAAAGCCTGGCTGGGTAATCTTCACGCGGCGTCGCGGATGTCGATCGTTAGTTCTTTCCCGAGCGTATGGAATGCCGACTCGATCTGGTCCATCCTGGAATGATGGCGGAGGTCGAAAAGACGATCGACATTGGTCTTGGGAATGCCCAATCTGCGTCCGAGTTCGGCTTTCGTCATGCCTGAAGCCCTGAACAAGATATAAAGGGCCGTCTTCACGCCGACCATCACCGGCAGCTCAATCATCCGGATCTTTCGGCCTTTCAGATGGCTTGGAACATGGATCGGTTTGCCCTCCCGAATGAGGTGAGCGAACATCGTGACGAGCGCGTCTTGCGCCATCTCGATACCTTCCTGTTCATCGTCCCCTTGGGTAATGGCCTCTTGGACGTCAGGGAACGTGATCACAAACCCGCCCTCTTTGGCGGGCTCAAACACTGCGGGATACTTCATCGCTTACTTCTTTACACCGCCACCGGTTGGGGCGCCGGCAGCTTATGCTTGCATTCCGGGTTGGGGCACTGCCACACCGCGCCGGCCTTCAGCCACTTCTCCACCATGTACGGGCTGCCGCATTCGGGGCATTTCTCGGGCACCGGCTTGCCCCAAGCCACGAAATTGCACTCCGGCCAGCGATTGCAGCCGTAGAACGTCTTGCCGCGCTTGGAACGGCGCTCCACGATCTCGCCATCGGAACACTCCGGACACTTCACTCCGATGGTTTTCTGCTTCACGTATTTGCACGTGGGGTAGTTGCTGCAAGCCGTGAATTCGCCGAAGCGGCCGGTCTTTAAGACCAGGTGGTTGCCGCATTGCGGACATTTTTCATCGAGCGGTTTATCGGGCTTTTTCTGCTCGCCGCCGATCTGCTTGGTGGTCTTGCAATCCGGGTAACCGGTGCATGCCAGGAACGTCCCGAAGCGGCCCTTCTTGAGCACCATGGGGCGGCCGCAGTTCTCGCAATACTCCTCGTCGCCCTGCTCGGAAAGATCCACCTTGTCCACGTCCGGCAGATCCACGGTTAGCTCGCGGGTGTAGGTGCAATCGGGGTAACCGGTGCAGGCGATGAAGCTGCCATGCTTGCCCCACTTGATGACCAGGGGCTTGCCGCACTTTTCGCAGATCAAGTCGGTGGGTTTCTCCATCCGCTTGATGTCGGTCATGTGCTCTTCGGCGTGTTTGAGGTCGCGGTCGAAGCGCTCGTAGAACTCGGACATGGCCGTGCGCCAGTCGAGTTTGCCCTCTTCGATTTCGTCCAGCTCCTCCTCCATGCGGGCGGTGTACTTCACCTCGAAGATGTCGTCGAAACTCTCGAGCAGGAGGTCGGTCACCACCATGCCGAGCTCGGTGGGAAAGAACCGGCCGCCTTCTTTCTTGACGTATTCGCGCTCCTGGATGGTGGAGAGAATGGAAGCATAGGTCGAGGGACGGCCTACGCCGTCGGCTTCGAGGCGCTTCACCAGCGTGGCTTCGTTGTAGCGCGGCGGCGGTTCGGTGAAGTGCTGCTCGGGGCGGATGGCGCGGAAGCGCACGCGCTCGCCTTCGGCGACAACCGGCAGGCGGTGCTTCATCTCTTCGTCTTCTTCGTCGGCCTGGTCCTTGCCTTCCTGGTAGACCTTGAGGAACCCTTCGAATTTCAGCACGCTGCCGGTCGCGCGGAAAAGGTAATCGACGCCGTTGCGGCCCTTGCCGGAGACGTCGATGGTGGTCTGGTCGTATACCGCGGGCATCATCTGGCACGCCACGAAGCGGTTCCAGATCAGCCGGTAGAGCTTCATTTCGTCTTCCGCCAGGTACTTTTCGACGACCTCGGGAGTGAAGGCCATGGAGGTGGGGCGGATGGCTTCGTGAGCGTCCTGCGCGTCCTTCTTGGACTTGTAGAAATTCGGCGACTCGGGCACGAATTCCTTGCCATAGCGTTCGCCGATGTAGTGGCGGACATCGCGAATGGCATCATCGGCAATGCGCGTGGAATCGGTGCGCATGTAGGTGATGAGGCCGACGCTGTCTTTGCCCACGTCCACGCCTTCATACAAGCGCTGCGCCAGCATCATGGTGCGTTTGACGCTGAAGCGGAGCTTGCGCGAAGACTCCTGCTGCATGGTGGACGTGATGAACGGCGCAACCGGGTTGCGTTTCTTCTCGCGCGTGCCCACCGAACGGACGATGTAATCGGCGCCTTCGAGTTGCGCGACCGCTTCGTTGGCCCCCTCCGCGGACGCGATTTCGGCGGGCTGGTCGTTGAGACGGATCAAACGGGCCGTGAGCGTGGGCGGTTTCTTGGCCGCGAAATCGGCGTCGATGGTCCAATATTCCCTGGGAACGAAAGCGCGGATTTCGCGCTCGCGCTCGACGATCAGCCGCAGAGCCACGGTCTGCACGCGGCCCGCCGAAAGGCCGCGGCGCACCTTGTCCCAGAGCAGCGGAGAGATTTTGTAGCCCACCAGTCGATCGAGCACGCGGCGCGCTTGCTGGGCGTCCACCAGGTTGATATTCACCTGGCCCGGATGCTCGAAAGCCTTCGCGATGGCACCCTTGGTGATCTCATTGAACATCACGCGGTAGATGCGCGGACCGTTCTTCTTGCCGTTGCCGAGCTCTTCCTGCAAGTGATAGCAGATGGCTTCGCCTTCGCGGTCCGGGTCAGCCGCCAGGTACACGCTTTCCACTTTCTTGGCGGCCTGTTTCAGTTCGGAGACCAGCTTCTTCTTGCCTTCGATGACTTCATATCGCGGCTCGAAGCCCCGCTCCACATCGACCGCGAGGTCGTTCTTCGGGAGATCTTTAATATGACCGAGGGAAGCTTTTACCAGAAACTGCTTGCCCAGGTATTTGTTGATGGTCTTCGCCTTTGCGGGCGACTCCACGATTACCAGAGCCTTTACCATATGAATCTTTCAGAATCGGGCGGCGGCGCCGCCCACGCGTCACTCCTCGCAATTACCCAGATGACGTTACCACACTTTAACAAAGTTCTTGCCGGGTAGCTGTTTTACCAGGCCCGACATTTCCAGTTCGAAGAGGGCTGCGATCAATTCGGAAGTGGAAACATCTTCCACTTTCTCAATGAGATCGTCCAAATGCATGGCGGCATCCACCTGCAATGCCTCGAGTGTGCGTTGGGCGACAGACCCGAGCTGTCGGGCGTCATGCAGTAATGATGCCTGATTCGCCCCGGCGGTTGCGTCTTCGCCGGTGGCGAGGATCTGTTGCCGTCCCTTCTCTATTAGATGCCGGCGGGATTCGGCGGGCAGATCGTTGATCACGTCATTCCAATCCTGCACCAGCCGCGCGCCCTGCTTGATCAACAGGTTAGGGCACCAGCTCAGCTTCGAAGTAATGTTGCCGGGAACGGCGAAGACTTCGCGCCCTTGATCCATGGCGAGCCGCGCGGTGATGGCCGAACCGCTATATTGCGCGCCCTCCACCACCAGCACGCCCAGGCTCATCCCGCTGATGATGCGATTGCGGATGGGAAAGTTCTGCGGAAAGGCAATGGAACCCATCGCAAATTCGGAAACGATCAGACCTTTTTCCACGATTTCGGCGGCGAGCTTGCGATTTTCCGAAGGGTACACCACGTCCACGCCGCAGCCCAACACGGCCACGGTCGTGCCGCCGGCTGCCAGCGCGCCCTTGTGCGCGGCGGTATCGATGCCTCGGGCCATGCCGCTTACGATGGCGAGGCCGGCATGCGAAAGATCGGCCGAGAGGCGTTCCGCCGCGGCCAGTCCATAAGGCGTGGGCCGGCGCGTCCCCACCACTGCCAAGGCGAGCGATTGCAGAAGTTCCACACGTCCGCGGGCGTAAAGAATAATGGGAGGATCGAAGATCTCGCGCAACGGTTGCGGGTAGCGCGGATCGCCGAGCGTCACAACCACCGCGCCGGCTTCGGCTATCTTCTCTTGTTCGGTTACCGCTTCATCGAAGGTGCACCCGCTGGCGATCGATTGAGCCACGGCGCCATTGACGCCGGCCGCTTCCAGTTCCGTGCGCGATGCGCGAAACGCCTCCCGCGGCGTGCGGAAGCGGTCCAGCAGTTTTCCGGCGGTACGCGTACCCAGACCGGGAACGAGTTTCAGAGCCAGCCAGTAGAGTTCTTCTTCCCGGCTGAGTACGGAAGGTAGCATGAAAGAGGGATTTCTGTTACTCGACAATAACAAGCGGGTGCCAGTGGGCGCAACTGGCGAGGCCATTACGCCTTCCCGGCAGGGTAACCGCTATGATCAGAAAGTGCGGCAAGAATCGGGTTATTTCGAAGGCAAGGAGCCGGTGCTCATCTATATCGCCAAGCGGCTAAAGGATGCGCTGCGGCTCGAGGACATCCTGACGGAAGCGGGGCTGGAATATGGAGTCGAGGCGGACGAATACCAAGGCGGAATCATTTTTCGCGGCGCGCGCACGGGTGCGTTCTTTTACGTCCTGCCGGAAAGCCTGGCGGCAGCCCAGGATGTAATGCGTCGCCATCAGTACAAACTGTATAGCGCCTGAACCGCCGGATTCGGGTAGACTGGATAGACTGAACGGAGGCTGTCATGCCGACCCTACCCGAACTGGGCCTTGCCCTCGCGGATGCCCGGGACCGGACGGACGATTTGTTCCGGCTGGTGCGACCGGATTCCCTCTACGAACGCCCCATCCCGCAACGCCACCGCATCCTCTTTTACATAGGCCATCTGGAAGCGTTCGACTGGAACCTGATCGGCCGCTACGCGCTCGATATCCGGCCGTTCCATGCGGACTTCGACCGCCTGTTTGCTTTTGGAATCGATCCCCCGCCCGGCCAGTTGCCCGCGGATCGGCCCGCGGACTGGCCGGCCCTGGCCGAGGTGGAGCGCTACAACCGGCGCGTCCGCGATGCCATCGACGAACGGCTGGACCAGGTGCCGGAACAATTGCTGCACGTGGCCATCGAGCACCGGCTGATGCACGCCGAAACCTTCGCCTACATTCTGCACCAGCTTCCCTACGAGCGAAAACGCGGAGCAGGCCCGGAGCAACCAGCCGCCGACGCGCGGCCCCGGGCGTCGGAGACGATCGCCATTCCGGCGGCCGAAGTGCGACTGGGTCTGGCAGTGGACGAGGCCTTCGGGTGGGATAACGAATTTCATGCCCACACCGTGGAGGTGCCGGCGTTCCGCATCGGCAAATACAAGGTGACCAACGGCGAGTACCTCGCGTTCGTGCGTGCCGGCGCGAACCCGCCGTTTTTCTGGATCGAGCGTGGCGGTCAGTGGTTCTGCCGTGCCATGTTCGCGGAGATCCCGCTGCCCATGGATTGGCCGGTATACGTCACCCAGCAGGAAGCCCAAGCCTACGCCCAGTGGCGCGCCAAGCGGCTCCCCACCGAAGCCGAATTTCAAAGCGCGGCCCTGGTTACCCCGCCTGAACCGAGCGGCAATTTCGATTTTCGGCGGTGGGACCCGGAGCCGGTCACCGCCGGAGAACGCCCCGGTGTCCCCAATCAGCTCTTCGGCAACGGTTGGGAGTGGACCTCGACTCCCTTTGCGCCGTTCCCCGGGTTCGAGCCATTCCCGTTCTACACCAACTACTCGGAACCGTTTTTCGACGGGTGCCATTACGTGCTCAAAGGCGCGTCGCCCGTGACCGCCGCTGCCTTGGTGCGCCCCTCGTTCCGCAATTGGTTTCGTCCCGAGTATCCCTACCTCTACTCCACCTTCCGGTTGGTGGAGTGCTGATGCCGGCGCCGGCGCTGGATAACCAATTTGCGCGCGACGTAAGGGACGGCCTGGCGCGCGGCGGGCAAAAGACGCTGCCCTGCCGTTACTTTTACGATGAGTTGGGCTCCGCCCTGTTCGAAGCCATTACCTGCCTGCCGGAGTATGGGCTGACGCGCGCCGATGCCCGCATACTGCGGCGCCATTCGCGCGCCATGGTGGACCAGTTGCCCTCCGGTCTGGTGGTGGCCGAATTGGGCAGCGGATCGGGCGCCAAGACACGCCCGTTTCTGGAAGAACTGCGGCGGCGGCAGGCCATCGTGTATTACCCCATCGACGTCTCCGCGGCAGCCCTGGCACGGTGCGCGGACGAACTGCGTGGGCTGGCCACGGTGGTCCCGCTCGAGGCCAGCTACCTGGAGGGTTTGCGCCGGGTCGCGGAGCGCCGCGCGCGGGGCGAAACGCTCGTGGTGCTGTTTCTGGGAAGCACCATCGGCAACTTCACCCCGGACGCAGCCATCGATTTCCTTTATGCCATCCGGCAGTGCCTGGCGCCAGGCGATTTCCTGCTTCTCGGCACCGACCTGGTGAAGCCCGTGGAGCAACTGTTGGCGGCATATGACGACCCCACGGGCGTGACGGCTTCGTTTAATTTGAACCTGCTGGCGCGCATCAACCGGGAACTCGAAGCCGATTTCAACCTGCGGCAGTTCACGCACGTGGCGCGCTACGACCACCAAGCCCAGCGCGTGGAAATGCACCTGCGCTCGCGGATTGGCCAGAGCGTTACGGTGCGGCGGGCGGAGTTGACGGTGGATTTCGCCGCCGACGAGACCATCTTCACGGAAGCTTGCCACAAGTTCCATCCGTGGCAGATCTGCGAGATGGCCAGGGTGGCGGGCTTTCACTCGGCTGCCTCGTGGACAGACCGGGAGTGGCCATTCGCGGAGAGCCTGTTGCAGGCCGTTTAAGTAACTCAAACTCCGGTCGCAGGCGCAAGCCTTGTAATGTTGGACGCCGTTTCCGCCGATAGACATACCGGAGTGTGTTATGTCCGAACGTCTTGCCCGTCCCCAGGCGCCATGGGCCTTACGGCTCTTGCCGCCGTTTCCCGCCGTCGCCAGCCGCATCCTGGCCATAGTCAGCCAGGAAGATGTCAACATCCGTGAACTGGGCGACCTCGTCCGGTTGGATCCTTCCTTTTCCGCCGAGTTGCTGCGGTTTGCCAATTCGCCGCTCTTCGGGGTGCCTCGCGAGGTGACCGGCCTGGCCCAGGCCATCGCCATCGTCGGCACGGATCGCGTCAAAACCATGGCAACCATGGTCGCCGTCAACCGCATGGTGCGCGCCTCGGCGCGCATCGGAGCTCTCCGCAAGATCTGGATTCACAGCGTGGTGACGGCCATCATTGCGGACGAAGCCGCCCACGGAGCGGGTGTGGAGCGGGAGAGTGCCTACACCGCCGGCCTATTGCACAACCTGGGAACACTCGGGCTGATGTCGGCATACCCCGACGAGTACTCGCGCATGCTCGAAGTCTCCGACGATTTCGGCTTCGATCTGCTCGAAACCGAGCGCGACCTGTTCGAGATCGATCACTGCGCCGCCGGCGCCTACATCGCTCAGGGCTGGGAATTCCCGGACGAACTGGCGGCCGCCATCGCAGTCCATCATGACGATCCAATTAAGGGAGAAGCCGGTCTCTACAATCTGATCAAAGTAAGCTGGCGGCTCAGCGACACGCTCGGCTACGTGGCTTTTTCGCCGCCGAAAAAGTACGAGTGGGAGGAATTGGTCGCCGCACTGCCGCGCAACGGTCCTTCCTGGTTGCACGGGTCGCCGCAAGCCGCCCAGGCGGAGCTCTCGCAGCGCCTCGCCGCGGCGCCGTTATAGACCGTACGTTCATCGCGTCCTGGAAAGAGGATTTCGGTACCAAACGCGAGAAGATCCTTGCGATCCTGTCTTGTTTTCCGAAGAAATCCCGTGATAGGTTTGTACGCCCACACGCAAATCGGCGTCAGCAGTGGGCTAATACCGCCGACAGGAGATCTGAGAGGGGAATGAAAACAAGAATTGTAATTTTTGCAACCATTCTGGGCGCGCTCGCGAACGGTGTTGTTCATGCGGACCCGACCCTCGCGTTGACGCCGGCCTCCGCGATTCAAGGCGAGCCCGGCCAGACGGTCGGTTGGGGCTTCACCATCGACAACGACACCGGGTATTACCTCTTGGTCGACAGCTCGAACTTCTGTGGAATTGGAGGAGATCCGTTCTTTACGGACTGTACCACGACGTACGATCCGCCAACGGAGTACGGACCCGCGTACGGAGTCTATGACGATTACATCGCCACCAACCTTACCGACATCGCGCCACTTTCAACACTGTCGGTATCGTTCGATCCGGTTGCTCAGACCGGCGTGGGGGCCTACGTTATCGACCCCGCGGCGCCCGTGGGCTCGGTGGACCAGGGCAACATCTTCGTAAGCTACATGGAGTTTTCGGGCGATCCCCTTGCTGGAGGCACGCAGGTGAGCGGCGACATCGAGATCTCCGCGTCCGCTTCCGTGGATGTCGTTCCGGAGCCGGCGGTGTTCTCCCTGACCGGGTTCGGGGTGTTGCTGGTGGCCTGGGCGATACGAAGATCCACGCGCCGCTCGCGCTGAAGGAGGCCTGGAGATCTCTCAATTCGAGTAGGAGGAACGGGATGAAACGATGGTTAGGGGTCGTGGTTTTGACCGCGGGGCTCGGCCCGTTGGCGCAGGCGGATACTACCATTCTCACGCTCAATCCGGCCGGCGGCGTCGTATCGGGACCACCCGGCGCTACGGTTGGCTGGGGTTTCGAGATCTACGATGACACGTACTACCTGGTGGTGGCTGCCACCGGGTTCTGCGCCAGCTTCAATACCGCATCCGATACACTGCCGTGCCAGAATCCCATTAATCCACCGGTAGCGGGCGGCACATACACCGACTATTTCACCAATCCGCCGTATAGCTTCATCGACTCGGCGCCGGGCTCTCCCGATACCTCTCAATCGACGTTCGATCCGGTCGCGCAGACGGGTACGGGTGCCTTCACCATCAATAACGATCCGACTCTGATCGGGCAGACCCTCAGCGGCTACATTGCGGTCCTCTACAACCTATATAGCTGCGATCCGAATGTGTGCGGCAATTATGTCGAAGAGACCAACCCCGCCAATAATAGCTTGGATTTCTACGCCGCGGCGCCCGCTTCCGTGGATGTGGTTCCGGAGCCGGCGGCACTCGCCCTCACCGGGCCCGCGTTGCTGCTGGTATTCCTGCGGTGGAAGCGCCGGAGAGCGTAAGGCGCCGATAGACGGGGCCCATTAGGGCGCCAGCAGAACTTTCAACGAGCCCCGCTCGGCGGCGCGGGCAAACGCTTCGGGCGCGCGTTCGAGTGGGAAACGGCCGGCCACCATGGGCTCTACGCGGATCGACGGCCAGTCGAGCAACGGCAGAGCGGCTTCGAAGCGCCCGCAACGAGACCCCACCAGCGTAATCTCATTCACCACCAGCGGAGCCGTATCGATGACGACCGTGCCATGCACGGTGGATTTGAGAACCAGGGTGCCGCGCGGCCGCACCATGGCCGCGGCCTGGCGAAGACCCTCCGGATTGCCGGTAGCTTCCACCACCCAGCCATAGCGCGCCGCCGGCAGCTCACTCTCCGGCCCGCACGTGGCGATACCGCACTCTTCGGCAATGCGCAGCTTCTCGCGATGCCGCCCATAGAGGAAAACCAGGTAGCCGTGAGCATGCAACACCTGTGCCACCAGCAGTCCCAGTTTGCCGTCGCCCAGAACGGCCACCGGCTCAGCGGGCGGTATTGGCACCTGGTCCAGGATCTCGCAGGCGGCGGCCAGCGGCTCGGTGAAAACCGCCCGCTCGGAGGGAATGCCGTCCGCCACAACATGCAGGTTGCGTTCGGGCAGCGTGAAGAACTCCTGGAATGCGCCGGGATGCTTCACGATCCCCAGCACCGTGCGGTTGGGGCAGTGGCGCGCCAGCCCTTTCCGGCACCACTCACAATTGGCGCAGCCCAGGTTGATTTCGCCCACCACGCGCTTGCCCACCAGCCCGCGCGTGTCCGCCTCCACTACCTCGGCGACAAACTCGTGGCCCGGCGTGCCGGCAAATCCGTAGTAGCCGCGCTGCAGCTCCAAATCGGTATTGCAGATGCCTGCCACGGCCAGCCGCAGCAGGGCATGGCCCGCCGGGCGTTCCGGCATCGAAGCCCGCTCCACGCGCACGCGGCCGTCTTCCAGGTGAACTTGCAGCATCCCTCTATAATAGAGAGTTGATACCCGCTGAGCTTGCCTGCTTCGAAGCGCGCTGCCGCGCGCGTTTTCCGATTACGGATATCCTCTACAACTGTCCGCGCTGCGGCGGCCTGTTAGAGACCGTCTATGCGGCGCCTCGCACGCCTCCCGCGTCATGGAAAGACTTGTGGCGCGCCCGGCGCGCATCGAATGCGCCGCTCGATCAAAGCGGCGTCTGGCGCTACCGCGAGGCCATCGCTTTTCTCGACGACTATGCCGGCGTGGTCACGCTGCGGGAAGGAAACACGCCGTTGCTTCCCGCGCCCGGCGCCGCGGCATACGGCGGCCTCGATGCGCTGGCATTCAAGCACCAGGGCTTCAACCCCACCGGATCGTTCAAAGACAATGGCATGACCTGCGGGGTGGCGCAGGCGAAGCGGCTGGGCGTGAAGCGCGTGGCGTGCGTCTCCACCGGCAACACCTCCGCCTCCATGGCGGCCTATGCCAGCGCGGCGGGGCTCCAACCCATCATCTTCATCCCGCACGGCAACATCTCGTTCGGCAAGCTGGCGCAGGCGCTCGAATATGGCGCGCGCACCCTCCAGGTCGAGGCCAATTTCGACCAGATCCTGGCGCTGGTGCGCCAGCTTGCCGAAAAGCTCGGCATCTATCTGCTGAACTCGATCAACCCGTTCCGCATCGAAGGGCAGAAGACCATCATGGTCGAGCTGATGGACCAGAGAGACTGGCGCGTGCCGGATTGGATTGTCCTGCCAGGCGGCAACCTGGGCAATGTCTCGGCCTTCGGCAAAGGGCTGCGCGAGATGCGCGAGCTGGGCTTAATCGACCGGCTCCCTCGCCTGGCGGTGATTCAGGCGGCCGGAGCGGCACCGTTCTACAACCTCTATCGCGCCGCCAGCCGCGACCGCCTCAATGCCGTAGTGCACCCGGAAACCCTCGCCACGGCCATCAAGATCGGCGACCCGGTTTCCTGGCCGAAGGCGCTTTACGAGATTACAACTTCGGGCGGAACGGTGGAGAAGGTCACCGAGCAGGAAATTGCCGACGCCAAAGCGATTATCGGACGCTGCGGCATCGGTTGCGAGCCGGCCTCGGCGGCCACCCTGGCGGGAATTCGCAAGCTGACCGCCGCCGGCGTAATCGCGGCCGAAGCCGACGTGGTTGCCGTGCTCACCGGAAACCTGTTGAAGGACCCGGATTACATCCACCGCTACCACACGGGCACGCTGGAAGCTCTGGACGGCAGCAAGATCGCCTCGAATTTCGGGAATCCGCCCGAGGTCGTTCCCGCGGAAGCAGATAGAATCGCCGCTGTTCTCGAAAGATAGCGCGCCAACGCCCCTTTATGAGGGTAGAAGTAAACCCGCAATTAAGCTTTGGCTTGCATATTGTAATAGACCAAATACTTCTGGTAAATATGTGCTATGCCGTACCGAAAGGAAGCCGCGCCACAACCGGCACAGCGTTATCAAAAGGACTTGGAGCATTTGTACGCTCGCCGCGTAGCGATCGATACCCTGATTCAGTCGCTCCACGACTACGAGCAGTTGCGGATGAAGCGCTTGCGAGGGATGAGAAAGACAGCCTAGCGGCGCAGTACGGATTCGATGGCGCGCACGAGTTCCGGCCCGGTCATTGCTCCGGGATGGAACAAACGGACAATCCCGTTAACGTCAACCAGAACCAGCGTGGGAGTTGTGCTGGCGCCATAGGCCTCGAAGTTCACGGCACTCAAGGGTACTTGCATGGAAGACAAGGGAGCGTAATACTCGCGCCGCACGCTCTCGATGTATCGCTTTTCGACTGCTGGCGAAGCTTCTTCGCCGCCGGCGGCATATCCATATAGCCGCGTAGGCCCGATGAGCACCAGCCCCTTGGGACCGTAGACGCGCTCAATCCCGGCAAGAATGGGCACCTCGGCCTTACAGTCCGGACACCAATGGGCCCAGAAGAACAGCAGCACGGGGTGGCCGCCGAAGCCCGGCCCATCCACCAGCCGCGGCGCGGGCTTGCCTTCCAGATCGAGCAGGTTGAGGTTCTTTTGGATGCGCTCGTGGATGGAAGTGCCGGCAAACAGTCCCAACTGCGAGCGCAGGTAAGCCACCGCCCGCAACCGTTCCCCTTCCCCGGCCAGAGCCTGCGCGTGGACTTCGATGGCCGCGCCCAAAGCGGTGGGCAGCCACGGATCGGCATCCAGTTTGTGCGTGCGCAGAAGCGTATCCGAGAGCGTGCGCGCCTGGGTGGCGTAGCGATCCGCCTGGGGGAAATTGCGGCCATCGAGCTCGGCGCGGGCTATCCAGGATATGGCGGCGGCCAACTCCGGAGTGGCCCCGCTTTGCGCCTGGTAAGCCGCAATCGTTCGTTCCGCGTCCGGTAAATCGTGCCGCGCGATCAACGAACGAACATCGTTGACCAGGGAGGCATAGAGGAGCAGGGCCGGCAGCATGGTTCAGCGGGCATCACAATAGCGAATCGACCAACTGCGTGATCTTCGGGTCCGAGAAATCCACCGGCTCGACAAATTTCTGTACAACTTTCCCATTCGTATCGATGAAGTAGGTTTCCGGGTACATGAACGTGCCGAAATCGGCATGCAGTTTCGACTCGCGGGCGGTCAGGAATGCCGGGCGGTACCTCTGCAGAAACGCCTGATACGCCTTGGGGTTTTTGTCCACGCTCACGCCCAAAACCACGACATTTCGCGGTGCGTAATCGTGCGCGAACCGGCTCAGGGAAGGAGTCTCCTGGGCGCACGGACCGCACCAGGAAGCCCAGAAATTCAGCACCAGCAGCTTGCCGCCGAAATTGGGAACAGAGACGGTACGGCCGTTATCGGCGGTGATTTGGAAAGACGGCGACGCGTCTCCGGGTCCGATAATGCGTTCATGGATCCCGGCGTAAACGGTGTAAGCGAATGCAACTGCCAGCACTACGATGCCGGCCTTGAGAAAGCGGTCGGTTTGGATGCTTTGCATGGGGAATAAAATATAATTAGATTGTATCCTCCCTTCGGCCCCGGCGTCGAATAAGAGTCTCATGTTCATTACCCGCAAAGTTGAGTTTTCGGCTTCGCACGTTTGCCGCAGCCCGCGGCTTTCGGAAGAGGAAAACCGGGCGCGCTTCGGCAAAGCCGCCAATCCGCACGGCCACGGGCACAATTACGTGCTGGAGGTGACGCTCGAAGGCGCGCCGGACGCGGTCACCGGCATGGTTTTCGATTTGAAAGAGCTGAAGGAGATCTTGAACCGCGAGGTAGTGGAACCCTACGACCACCGCTTCCTCAACCGCGAGGTGCCTCCGTTCGACCGCATTGTGCCCACCCCGGAGAACATCGCGCGCGAGATCTGGCGCCGGCTGGAGCCGGCCATGGCGGGCAGCGGGCAGCGCCTCCACGCCGTGCGGCTCTACGAAACGCCCGACCTGTATGTGGATTATTTCGGAGAATCGCCGTGTTCCACGTAACCCGCCGCTACCGGTTCGCCGCTTCTCATCGCCTCGATACCGCGGCGCTGAGCGCCGAGGAAAACCGGCGCGTTTACGGGAAGTGCAACAACCCCTATGGACACGGCCACAACTACGTGGTGGAAGTGAGCGCGCGAGGGCCGCTCGAGGAAGCATCGGGCGCGGCCGTGGACACCCGCCTTCTGGACCGCCTGGTGGCGCGGGAGATGCTCGAACCGTTAGAGGATTCGAATTTGAACACCGATGTGCCGGCGTTCCAGACCGTGGTGCCCACCTCCGAGAACCTGGCCATCGAGATCTGCCGCCGCTTAAAAAGCAACTGGCACACGGCGTTTCCCGGCGAATGGCCGCGTCTCGAAAAGATTCGCATCGCCGAAACCGAACGCAACATCTTTGAGATAAGGGCCGATGAAATCGAATAAAGCAGTTGTCAAAGTGATGCCCCCCACTCAAAAGCCGGAGGAGAGCATCGCCCCGCTGATCCGGCAAGTGCTCGAAAAGCTGGTTGACGACCCGCGGCGCGAAGGGCTGGCGCGCACCCCCGAACGCGTCGCGCAGGCCTTTCGCTTTCTCACCAGCGGCTACCGCATTGACCCGGGGACGGTCGTCAACGGCGCCTTGTACGAGGTCAAGTACGACGAGATGGTGGTGGTGAAAGACATCGAGTTCTTCAGCATGTGCGAGCACCACCTGCTGCCGTTTTTCGGCAAGATGCACGTGGCCTATCTGCCGCGCACGCGAGTGATCGGGCTGAGCAAGATCCCACGCATCGTGGACGTTTTCGCGCGGCGCCTGCAAATCCAGGAGCGTCTGACGCAGGAAGTGGCGCAGACCATTCAGGCCGTGATCGATCCGGTGGGCGTGGGCGTGATCTGCGAAGCGCGGCATTTCTGCATGATGATGCGCGGCGTAGAGAAGCAGCATTCAGGCGCCATGACCAGCGCCATGCTGGGCGCGTTTCGCGATCGCAAGAAGACGCGCGACGAATTCCTGGCACTGGTGAATCACCGGGGCAACGGGTTTTAGGCGGAAAGCTTTTACCCACGCCTCCCTGCCACGCTATAGACTAGCTCTTAGCGAATGTAATAACCGCTCCCTTACGGTCGCGGCTCTGAAGGCGCTACGGAGCCGCGACCGTTAGGGAGCGGTCTTCGCGGCTCTTAGCGGAACAGGAGAACCCCATGAAAGACGCAAGCCTCAACGAGGCGTATCGGATTGCCAAAGAGCAATACGCCGCACTGGGCGTAGACGTGGATGCCGCATTGCGGAAGCTGGAGACCATCCCGGTCTCCCTGCATTGCTGGCAGGGAGACGACGTGGGCGGGTTCGAGACCGCCGGCGCGCAACTGTCCGGCGGCGGCATACAGGCCACCGGCAACTATCCAGGCAAGGCGCGGACCATCGGCGAACTGCGCGCCGATGTCGAAAAGGCCCTGGCCATGGTCCCCGGAAAGCACCGGCTGAATCTGCATGCCTGCTACCTGGATAACGGCGGCAAGTATGTCGATCGCACCGAAATCGAACCCAAACACTTCCAGAGCTGGATCGATTGGGCCAAGCACAACGGCCTGGGCATGGATTTCAATCCCACCTACTTCTCGCATCCCAAGGCCGCCGACGGATGGACACTCGCGCACCACGACCCGGGTATCCGCAATTTCTGGATCGAACACGGCATCGCCTGCCGCAAGATCGGCGCCGAAATGGGGCGCCAGCTCGGTTCCCCCACCGTCACCAACGTGTGGATCCCCGATGGCTACAAAGATATCCCCGCCGACCGTACCGCGCCCCGCGAACGGCTGACCGATTCGCTGGACCGGATGTTCCAGGAGGCGATCGATCCCAAAATCCATCTGGACGCCGTGGAAGCCAAGCTTTTCGGGCTGGGCGTGGAAAGCTACACCGCCGGCTCGGCCGAATATTACATGGGCTACGCCGTCTCCCGCCAGAAGATTCTCACCCTGGACGCCGGGCACTACCATCCCACCGAGTTCATCTCCGAAAAGATCCCCTCGGTGCTCCTGTTCTGCCCCGGGCTGCTGCTGCATGTCAGCCGTCCGGTGCGGTGGGACAGCGACCACGTGGTGATTCTGGACGATGAGCTGCAAGCTATCGCCAGGGAACTGGTGCGCAGCGGCCAGCTTCACCGCATCCACATCGGTCTGGATTATTTCGATGCCAGCATCAACCGGGTAGCCGCCTGGGTGATCGGCATGCGCAACATGATCAAGGCCCTGCTGATCGCGCTGGTCGAACCTACCCAGTTGCTGCGCGACGCGGAAAGCAAGATGGACTACACCGGCCGCCTGGTGATGCTGGAAGAACAGAAGAGCCTGCCCTGGGCCGCGCTGTGGGATTATTACTGCGCGCAGAAAGGCGTGCCGGTTGGCGCGAGCTGGTTCGACGAGGTCCGCCGCTACGAAAAGGACGTGCTGGCGAAGCGCGCGGGCGTGCCGCTAGCGGTTAACGCTTAGCGTTATGCGAGCAGTGATTAAGGTCTGCGCGACCGGTATCGTCGCGGCCGTTGCGCTGTGGCCGACGTCATCCGTGCCTGCCACCATGACGGAGTTGCGGCAGTCGTTCGAACGTCCTCCGGACGACACCCGCATTATGGTGCGCTGGTGGTGGTTCGGGGCGGCCGTCGAGAAGCTCGAGCTCGAGCGCGAATTGCGCGCCATGCAGGAAGCCGGGATAGGCGGCGTGGAAGTGCAGCCGGTGTACCCGGTGGTCCTGGACAATCCTGCCCGCGGGCTGGTCAACCTTCCCTACCTTTCGGATGGCTTCCTCGACGCGCTACGATTCGCCAACGACAAAGCTCGCGAGCTCGGCCTACGAGTGGATCTTACCTTGTGTAGCGGCTGGCCCTACGGTGGACCTCACATTCCCATCGAGCTGGCCTCCAGCCGCCTGCGGGTGGAACGCGTCTCCGTTCCCGCCGATTCCGATTCCGTACCCATGCCGAAAATGGGCCCCGGCGAGAAGTTCATCGCCGCTTTTGAAGGCACTCGCCAGATCGCCGATGTAAGCGATACCGCCATCCGCATTGCCGCCAAACCCGAGAGTGGCCGCACCGTCCTGGTCTTCATCGCCAGCCGCACGCATCAGGCCGTCAAGCGGGCGGCGGTGGGCGCCGAAGGGCCGGTGCTCGATCATTACAGCCTCCGGGCGATCCAAAAGCACTTGCAAACGGTGGGCGACCGCCTCATGGAAGCCTTCGGCAACCATCCGCCCTACGCCATTTTCAGCGATAGCCTGGAGGCCTACAGCGCCGATTGGACGCCCGATTTTCTGAGCGAGTTTCAGAAGCGCCGCGGCTACGATCTCACACCGTACCTGCCCGCCCTTGCCGGCGACATCGGCGAGAAGACCATGGCCATCCGTCACGATTGGGGACTCACCCTGACCGAACTTGCCAATGAGCACTACCTGACTCCATTGCGCGAATGGGCCGCCAAGCACGGCACCCGGTTCCGCTCGCAATCTTACGGCATTCCACCCGTGAATCTGTCGAGCAACGCGCTGGTGGACTTGCCGGAAGGCGAAAGTTCCTTCTGGCGCCGCTTTACGCCCACGCGCTGGGCCGCTTCCGCCAGCCATCTGTATGGCCGCCCGGTGACTTCCTCGGAAACATTCACCTGGCTCCATTCGCCGGTGTTTCGCGCCACGCCGCTCGACGTGAAGGCCGAAGCCGACCTGCATTTTCTGCAAGGCGTGAACCAGATTGTCTGTCACGGCTGGCCGTATTCCCCGCCCCAGGCCGGCGAACCCGGATGGCACTTCTACGCCGCCGCCGTGTTCAACAACCATAACCCGTGGTGGCTGGTGATGCCCGATATCGCGGCGTACCTCCAGCGCGTCAGCTTTCTGCTGCGCCAGGGCCAACCCGCCAATGACGTGGCGCTCTATCTTCCCACCCACGATGCTTACGCCAGCTTCACGTTGGGGCACGATTCGGTCGACCAATCCATGGACCGGCTCCTGGGACCGAACGTCATTCCGCAGATTCTGGATGGCGGCTACAACTTCGATTACATCGATGACGGCGCCATTGTCAAAGTGGGGATTCCATATCCCGTGCTGATAGTGCCGAACGTCGAGCGCATGCCGCTTGAGACGCTGAAGAAAATCGACGACTACGCGCGCCGTGGCGGCATCGTGATCTTCACCGGCCGCATTCCGGTGCTCGCCGACGCGCTGCTCACCGGCAAGCGTTTCTTACAGGACGACGCAAAACTCGCCGCGACCCTGCGCGCACTCTATCCACCCGACGTGGCAACCGCACCCGAGATCGGTTTCGTGCATCGCAAGCTGCCATCCGCCGACATCTACTTCCTAGCCAACACCAGCAACCACCCCGTTCATCGCGACGCGTTATTCCGAGTCAAAAATGGCGAGGCCACTTGGTGGAACCCTTTCGACGGGCAGATCGCGAAAGCCCCGGCCGGCAACCGGATCGTTCTCGACTTGGCGCCCTACGAATCGCGCGTGCTGGTCTTCTCCCAGGATGCGATCCCCGCCGCCGGCCAACCTGCCCCCGCCGAGCCGGAGAGCATCGATCTCAGCACCGGCTGGGAAGTCACGTTCGCCGGCGCGCCCGAGCCGGTCCGGATGGACATACTGGAATCCTGGACGGACGAGCCCGGCGAAAAGTTCTTTTCGGGTACGGCGACGTATGAAAGGAGTGTCCAACTCACGGCCGCGCAGCATCCGCGTTATCTCGATTTCGGTGAAGGCACGGCGGTGACGGCCGATTCGCGCCGCGCCGGCAATGGCATGCGCGCCATGCTCGAGAGCCCCGTACGCGAATGCGCGGTGGTGTACATCAACGGGCGCCGGGCCGGTTCCGTTTGGCATCCGCCCTACCGCGTGGAGGTGAGCGGGCTCCTGCACGAGGGCGAGAATTCCGTCCGCATCGCGGTCGCCAACCTGGCCATCAACCAGCTCGCTGGGCAGCCGCCGCCGGACCATAGGGCACTCATCGCAAAATACGGCAACCGCTTCCAAGATCAGGACATGAACAACCTGCAGCCGCTGCCGTCCGGCATTCTCGGACCGGTGCGGCTGGTGGCGCGCTAGCATAGACTATTGATCTCCGTAGTGGTCGTCAATTGGAACCGAAAGGAGCTGCTGCGCGCCTGCCTGGAGTCGCTCGCCCGCCAGAACGGCGCGGCTTTCGAAACCATCGTGGTGGATAACGGCTCGACCGATGGCTCGGCCGATATGGCGGCCACCGAATTCGGCGCCCGCGTGATTCGCAACCCCGAAAACCGCGGTTTCTGCGCCGCCAATAACCAGGGCATTCAGGCGGCCCGGGGCGAGTTTATCGCGCTTCTTAATAACGATGCCGAAGCCGAGCCCGATTGGCTTGCCGCCTTGCACGGAGCCTGCTCCCGCCACGCGGAATTCGGTATGGCGGCCAGCAAGATTCTGGTTTGGGAGGATCCCACGCGCATCGATAAGGCCGGCCACCTGATTTTTCCCGATGGACAGAATCGCGGACGCGGCGCGGGCGCGATCGATCGCGGACAATTCGACCTCGAGGAGGAAGTGCTCTGGCCGGATGGCTCGGCCGCCATGTACCGCAAGGCCATGCTGGACGAGATCGGCGGCTTCGACGAAGATTTTTTCGCCTATGGCGACGATGCCGAACTGGGGCTCCGCGCGCGCATGGCGGGCTGGAAATGCCTCTATGCGCCGCGGGCCGTCGTACGCCACCGTCGCGGCGCCACGTTGGGAAAAGATTCGGCCTGGCGTCTGGTGCTGATCGAACGCAATCGCGTGCTGCTGGCGCTCAAATTATTTCCCTGGAGCCTGCTGCTGCTCAATCCGCTGTTCTACGCCGCGCGGCTGGCGGCGGGGGTGGTAGCGGCCCGGCGGCACGGCAACGATACCGCCCACTTTCCCGGTATTCGCGGCAAATGCGCCATCGCGCTGTCCCTGGTTCGCGGCGATCTCGCGGCGCTGCGGCTCGCCCCCCGCATGCTGCGCAAACGCCGGGAAATTCGCACGATCCGGCGGCTCTCGCCGCGCGAGTTGCGGCGGCTTCTCTGGTCGCACCGGCTGGGCTTGGGAGAAGTGGCATGAGCGGCTGCGTGTTGTGCGGCGAGAGCAGTTTCACCAGGCTGTTCGCGGCCTCCGATCGACTGTATCGCACCACCGCGCGCCAGTTCGAGATCATTCGCTGCGGCGCCTGCGGGCTGATCCGCCTCGATCCCCCGCCCTCGCGTGAAGATCTGCGGCATTACTACCCCGAGAATTATTGGTTCGCCCCCGACCGCACCGCCGCCAGCCGCTGGGAGGAAGCCTACCGGCGGCTGGTGCTGCGCGATCACGTGGCGTTCGTCGCGCGCTCTCTCGGCGGATCTCGTGTGCGCGGCCCGCTGCTCGACATCGGTTGCGGCGGCGGCTTATTCCTCGGGATGATGCGGCAACGCGGATTCCGCGTCATCGGCCTCGATTTCTCACCGGAGGCCGCCGCCATCGCCTGGCGCCGCCAACAGGTACCGGCGATTTGCGCCATGTTCGAAAATTCCCCCCTGCGCCCCCGCAGTTTCGCCGGCGTCACCATGTTCCACGTGCTCGAGCACCTCTACGATCCGCGCGTCTACCTGATCGCCGCGCACCAGGCGCTCCAGCCGAATGGCCGGTTGGTGGTCCAGGTGCCGAACGCCTCTTGCTGGCAGTTTCGCCTGCTTGGACGCCGCTGGACCGGCGTGGACGTGCCGCGCCATCTCTTCGATTTCCGCGATACCGATGTGGAACGCCTGGTGGAATCCTGCGGCTTTGAAGTGGTACGCCGCAAATATTTCTCCTGGCGCGACAACCCGGCGGGTTTGGCCAGCAGCCTGGCGCCGGCGCTCGATCCCATGGCGCGCCGGGTGCGCCGGCTGCCGGAAACCGGTGGCACGAGGTTGGCCAAGGACCTTACGTACTTGGCGCTGGTAGCGGCCGCGGTTCCGTTTACCCTGGCGGAAGCCGCCTGCCAGGCCGGGTCCACCATTATGATTGAGGCGCGCAAACGATGAGCTATACCGCCATCGCCTATCGTCTGCCGAGGCATATTCGCCGCCATATCTTGCACTTTGAAGTGGAAATTCAAGAGGCGGTTGAAGGCTTCGCCGCTTCTCTTCCAGCTGGCGTGCGCGTCCTCGATGCGGGCGCCGGCGAGGGACAGTACGCCTCGCTGTTCGGGCGCCAGCGCTACACGGGCGTCGATCTGGCGGTGGGAGATGCCGCCTGGAATTACAGCCGGTTGGATGCCATCGCCGATTTGACGGCCCTGCCATTTCGCACAGCCGCCTTCCAAGCCGCGCTTAACATTGTCACCATCGAGCACTTGCGCGAGCCCGGCTGCGCGCTGGCGGAAATCGCGCGGACCCTGGCGGCGGGGGGCAGGCTGCTGGTGGCCGCGCCGCACGAGTGGGAGGTCCACCAGGCGCCGCACGACTATTTCCGCTATACCCGTTATGGATTGGCTTACCTGCTCGAAAAGGCCGGTTTCGAAATCGTCGAGATGCGCCCCGTGGGCGGTTATTTCCGCTTGCTGGCGCGGCGTTTGCTCAACGGATTACAATTCTTTTCAGGCGGCTTTCGCTGGCTCGGCTTCGTGCCGGCCGCAATTCTGTTGGTCCCCCCGGCGCTGATCCTGCCGTGGCTCGATTTTCTGGACCGGGACCGCAAATTCACTCCGGGATATATCTCGATCGCCCGCCGCCGGGATGCGCCCTGAGAAAGGACCGTTTGGACGGAGCTATCGTAGTCGATAAACCGGTTGGCTGGACTTCGCACGACGTGGTGAACAAGGCCCGCCGCATCACCCAGACCAAGAAAATCGGGCACCTGGGGACGCTCGACCCGATCGCCACCGGCGTGCTGCCGCTGGTGATCGGCCGCGCCACCCGCCTGGCCCGGTATTACACCGAGTGCGACAAGATTTACGAAGGCACGGTGCGTTTCGGATGGTCCACCGACACCTACGACCGCGCCGGCACGCCCACTTCGCCGGCGGTTGAGCCGCGCATTGAGGCCGCCGCGCTCGAAGGGTATCTGGAGCGCTTTCGCGGTGAGATTCTGCAAACGCCGCCGCCCGTGTCCGCCAAAAAAGTGGCGGGGAGACGAGCCTATGAGCTGGCACGCCAGTCGGTGGCGGTGGAGTTAGAGCCGGTACGAGTGCATTTCTACGAGTTGACGCTCCTCGATTGGGACGGTTCGCGCGGCCGGTTGCGCGCGCATTGCTCGGCCGGCACCTACGTGCGCTCGCTGGCGCACGATCTGGGCCAATTGGCCGGTTGTGGCGCCCACCTGGAAGACCTGCGCCGCGTCCTGAGCGGTGAATTCGAAATCGGGCAGGCCCGCACCATTGCGCAACTGGAATCGCTGGCCGCCGAGGAGCGGTTGTGGGACGCTGTCATTCCTCCCGCCGCCATGCTGCCCGGCTTCCCGGCCGTTTATCTGGACGAGTTGACGACCGCCCAAGTGCGCCAGGGCCGCAACTTCCCGGCATCGCCGTTCCGGTCCCAGCCGGCGACCCGGTTCGTCAAAGCTGTGACAGGTAAACAGGAGCTGGTGGCGATTGGGGAAGCCGTGCTGCCGAATCTGTATCACCCGGTGACGGTGCTGTAAATGGGGGTGACCCCATAACCCGCCCTTAACTGTGCGCGTCCTGATAAAATGAGAAAAAGCACATGTTGAAGCGCTTCATCCTGTGGGACTACCCGCGCGCCAGTTGGCAGTACGACCTGATGGTCGGCATCATCGTGGCATTCATTTTTCTCACTCCCCGCGACTGGTTCCGCGATCAGCCCCGCATCCCCAAAGTCAGCAGTATTGCCGTGGCTTCGGACAGCGGCGGGTCGCAGTTATTTGTCGATGCCCAAGTCCTGGCCGGCGTTCCCGAAGCGGAGCGAGTCGCCCGGCTGACCCGGTTCATGGAGACCCAGCCGGGTGTCAAGCACCTTAAAATCATCAGAGTGGAACCTATCCTCGATTCGGAAGGCGGCCTGCAGGGCTACCTTGCATCCGTCAGGCCCTGACGCGCGTCTCATCATATGAAGTTGAGCTATTTAGCGCTTGTGCCGCTCAGCGCAGTGTGGGTTCTAGCCGCCGCCCAAGCCCCCGCCGATTTGTTGCAATCGACTTTCGCGAAAATGGACGCCGCTTCCGCCAGGTTCAAGGGAATGACCGCCGATGTGAAGAAAGTTAACCATCTCGATGCGATTGCGGAAGACGACGTGGTAACCGGCACCATGGCCGTAAAGCGCGTCAAACCGAAGGAACTCCACATGCGGGTGGATGAGAAGGAGCCGGATCGCAGGATTGTGTGCTTTGCCGACCATAAAGGCGAGGTTTATAACCCCAACACCAACAGTGTGCAGATCTACGATGTGAGCAAGAAGAACGGCTCGATCTTCGAACAATTCCTGCTACTGGGTTTCGGCAGCGGCCCAGCGGATATCCAGCGTAGCTATAAAATCGCGTTGGGAGGTCCAGACCAGGTCAACGGACAAAAGACCGTTCGCCTGGAACTGACTCCCAAATCGCGAGATCAACTGGGCACCATCACTAAAGTGGAGCTTTGGATTTCCGAAGCGCCGGAGACTTCAGGGCTTGCCGTGCAGCAGAAGTTCTACCAGCAGGGAAGAGACTTCAACCTGGTAACCTACTCGAACATGAAATTGAGCTCCAACCTTCCGGATGCCGCGGTGAAGTGCGAACTTCCCAAGGATGTCCAAAAAGAATACCCCATGGGCCGGTGAGGATGAAGACCAAGACCAGCACCTATCGCTTGCAATACTTGGACTGGGTTCGCGGGCTCGGCGCCCTGATCATGCTCCAGGGGCATGCTTTCGACTCGTTTCTCAGACCGGATCTGCGCCCCGGCAACGCGTTTTCTCTTTCCCAATTCGTGGGCGGCATGCCGCCGGCCATCTTCCTGTTTCTTACGGGCGTCACTCTCTCTTTTTTGATGGACAGCACGGAACGCAAGGGCCTGGCGCCGCTCCAGCGAGTCTCGACCGCGTTTCGACGCTCGGGCTACCTGTTCGGTCTGGCCTTGGCTTTCCGGCTGCAAATGTTCCTGTTCGGCTGGCCGGCCCCCTGGACGGATCTTTTCAAGGTGGACATTCTTAACTGCATGGGATTTGCCATTGCAACGCTTTCGGTAATGGCGTTCTTTCGCACGCGCCAGCGCATCCACCTCTGCGCCATTCTCGGTTTGGCCATTGCATTCGCATCGCCCGTGGTATCGACCATCGATTCGTCCGCCATCCCCACGCTGGCTCGCAACTATGTGGTTCCCACCTATAACGGTTTTAGCTTTTTCCCTTGGGCCGCGTACCTGGCTTTCGGGATGAGCGCCGGCAGCCTGATCCGCACCATCCCCTCGGAAGCGACCGGACGCGCCATGCAGTGGATCGCGGCGGCGGGCGGCGTGGCGATAGTGGCTTGCCTATTCTTCACCGGCCTTCCCCATTCCATCTATCCCAAATCCGAGTTCTGGCTAAACAGTCCGGCGCAGGTGTTTGCCAAACAGGGCGCCACCCTGATCATGCTGGCGTTCGCCTTTTTGTGGACGCGCTATGGCGCCACGGAGGGTGCCTGGAGCCTGGTGCGGCAATTCGGCACCACTTCGCTGCTGGTTTATTGGCTGCACATCGAGTTGGTCTACGGCCGCTGGCTGTGGTTCTTGAAAAATAACCTGACCGTAAGTCAGACCCTGGTAGCCGCCGTTGCCGTTATCCTCTTGATGCTGGCGATTTCGACGATCCGAACCAATTGGCGAACCGTGAGCGCGGCTTTGGCGGACATGGGTTGGTGGTACGGCGCTAAGCCCGACCGCGTCCCAGGCGATTGATTCAGCCGTGGCAGTCCATCGGACAATTCGGTTCGAAGTGAAACATAGAGTGACACGCGGATGCCACTTTTGCTTCAGCGTGGTACTGAATTCTCCTTATATCCATTGATTGTAATAGTGATTTGGGTTTGGCGTGTCAATTGCAAAGATTGAGGCGTGACTAGGATTGCACAGGCCCAGGGAAAGACGATTGAAACCCCGCTTCAACCCGCCAAACGAGTCACCCGCTTAGCGTCCCACCATTAGTCCTCAAAATCCTCACAACCGTCTCCCTGGGCCTGTGGTTACCTGACCGGCAGCCGGACCGGCTCTTCGATTACGATAGATGCATGGCCAAAAGCATGTTTGACGTGGAGTGCCCGTGTTGCCAGGCAGTCCTCAAAATCGATCCGGAAACACGCGCCGTAATTGCTCACACGGTTCCCGAAAAGCCTCCGGTTATTCAGGACTTAGCGGCGGAGGTGGCCAAGTTGAAGGGGGAAGGGGCACGCCGCGAAGAGGTGTTTCGCAAACAGTTCGAGGCGGAGAAATCGCACGGGAAGGTTCTTGAAAAGAAATTCGACGAGCTTTTCAAGCGCGCCAAGGAAGATCCGGATGTGCGACCGCCGCAACGCGACATCGATTTGGATTGAGCCGGCCGCTGGCAACAGATGGGACTCGTTTTCCACTTTTCGGAAAACAGGTCCACTTTTCGGACGGCTGCATTCCACCACCGTCACCACCGCGTCACACGCGGCCGGAAGCGTTCAGCCGTTCGCTCCGGCCGAGATTTCCGTCTCCTCGCTTTCCCCCGGCTGAGCGGCCGCTTTCGGCTCCGAGTGTTGAATATCGATGCTGCCCTTGAAATACGCGCCGTCGTCAATGCTGATGCCGGCGGTCTTGATGTCTCCCACCAGGCTGCCTCGCTCGCGGATGGCAATCTTCTCGGAAACTTCGACATTGCCGCGCACCGCTCCGAAGATGACCACTTCCCGCGCCTTAATATTGGCGCGCACTTTGCCGTTAGGCCCGACGGTTAAGAGGCTCTCGGATTCCAGGTGCCCCTCGACTTCGCCATCCACCATCAACTCCTCGCGGGAACGGATTTCTCCCTTGATGTTCATGGAAGCTCCGATCACTGCCGGCGGGCGGCGCGCCGGGGGCGCGGTTTCCATGCGCGGCGCCGCGGGAGCGGCCGGCGGAGCGCTCCTGCCAGACTCCGGATTCGGCGCGGGCTCGTAGCCCTCATCGTTACGCTGTTTGTTCCACACGGGCGATTCTCCTTGGAATGTAAGTTGAAGCCCTCAATCGCTGCATTCCGTGGGCCACAAATGCCGCTTCGGGCACCCCAACTCGAGGTGTTTCGAGCCATTCCCACCGGAGTGCGTCATATTAAAACACTTGGAGGTGAAGATGTTTTGGCGGCCGAAGGTGTCTGGAGGCCGCGCGCACCGCGCTCGGGCGCTCGTGGCGCGGGTAAGTTTTACATTCGGCTGTTCGGTTCGGCGGCGTCCAGGAAGCTGCGCAAATCGCCCTCGTGGATCTCGGGCAACCCGGGAGCGACGTTGTTCAGTTTGCCCTCGCGCATCCAGCGCTCCAGCCGGTCCACCAGGCTAAAAAGGTGGTCGAAGGAATCCACGATAAACAGAAGCGGCTGGTAACGATCGATCTCGGCGCCCTGGTTGATCAGCCACTCCATCTGAACGGGGTAGCGCTGCACGTCATCCGATTCGATGGCGTGCTCCAACTCCCCGTACGAGCTCAGCAGGCCGCTTCCATACGCGCACGTTCCTTGGGGACCGCGCATCAGCCCGAACTCCACGGTGAACCAGAAGAACCGAGACATGGCTTTGATGATGTTGGTAAGCCGGCGCGCCCGTTCCGTTCGGTCCGCGACCGTGGAAGTCATCTCCACCGCCGTGTGGGCACAGTCACCGAACCGCACCAGAATATCGGCAAACTCTTTTTCGGTGTGCATGGGTACATGCCCGGCGACGTCGTGAAAGATGTCCGGCTCGGGCAGATAATCCATGCGGTCTTTGTCGCGGATAGTGATGGTGGTGGGAAATTCGCGCCGGCGCAGGCAATCGAAGAAAAGGAAGCCGGGCACATAACCGCTCACGGGTCTAGCCTGGAAACCGGTCAGAGGTTGGAGGCGGCGGTTGACTTCCGAGAGGCGCGGCACGCGATCCGGTGCGAGTTCGAGCGCCTCGATCCCGCGAAGAAAGTGGTCGTTGGCATAGCGCTCCCAACGCGGCTGGATGCGCGCAAAGAGCCGGCGCCATGCTTCATGATTTTCTTCAGAATACAGCTCGTAATTCTGTGTAATATAAAGGTCTCCACGGTTGCGGGCCTCCTCGACGAAAGGCGCGCGGCCAGTGGTCAGACCCACCGGCGTAAGTGTTTGCGGCATGCATCCCCTCCTGTGCCCAGTTCTGCAGATAACAATATCACCAGCCAGACCCTCTTTCAAGTGGTGCTCTTGTGCGATACGGATCGCTTGACACAGCCGGCCGCCGGCTTTTATAGTTTCAACCGGCAACAAACAATGCGAGACACACGCGTTCTTCTAATGGCCGGCGCGCTTGGCGCGGGGATGCTACTCCTCGTGGGAAGCGCTCTGCCGCAAACCGCTTCTTCGCCGACTAAGGCCCTGGGCATTTTTACGGATGAGGGCAGCGTCGGGCAGACGCCGGATGGAGTGAAGGCCGTCTACGACCCCTCCAAGGCCGAATACCGAATCACCGGGGGCGGCGCGAATATGTGGGGTGCGGTGGATGCCTTCTATTTCGTTTGGAAGAAGGCGTCCGGCGACATGGCGCTCAGCGCGGATATCGAATGGGTAGGCACCAGCGCGGCCGGCCACCGCAAGGCGGCTCTGTTGATCCGGCAAAGCCTGGACCCGGGATCGGCTTACGCCGATGCGGCGTTGCATGGCGACGGACTGACCTCACTGCAATTTCGAGGCGCCGCCAACGAACAAACGTATCAGGTCTTCACCCGCGTGGATGGACCGGCCCGTTTGCGCATCGTCAGGCAAGGCAGCCGGTTTACGATGTACGCCGGCAAGCCCGGCGAGGAACTGAGGACGGTGGGGCCGGTGGAATATGTGGGCCTGAAGGACCCGGTGTACGTGGGACTGGGAGTTTGTTCGCACGTGGCCACGACTCTGGAGACGGCGGTCTTTTCCAATGTCAAACTGGAAACGGCGCTGGCGGGTAAATAGGATGTAAGTAGTCGCCAAAGCGATTAAGCACCTTCCCGTTTGATTTTGGTACTTGACTTACTAAGTACTTGCTGTATTCTAATCCCTGATACCAGTACTCGCTGGTACTCACTTACATCATGGCTCAGCGTGTCTTAGTCGCCTTATTGGCGCTGGCGTCTGTTGTGTGCGCACAGCGCCGTGTCGATCCGCGATTCTCGTATGTGCGGGTCATTGCAGTGGTCCCCTTCGTCGGTCAAGGCACACCCGCCGATCCGAAACGGCCCGAGTATGCGCCTTGGCCCGTCTCTCAAGACAATAGCGGTATCCTCGCCTATTACCACGAGCCCAGCGACGATGGCCGGTTCGCTCTGGTGGAGTACGTGGCGTATAACCGCTCCGCATTACAAGCCATACTCAACGACACGAGTATCACGGTCTTCATAAAGGGAGTGGCGAGTAAGAGCGCGATCGAGACAGCCCTGAAACAGTATCGCAAGGATTTCAATCTGGATAATTTCGGGGTGGTGATGCCATGAAGAGCGCGACTCTTGTAGTAACACTCTTTTTGGCGACCCCCGTCTGGGCCGGTTACCAGTATTACTTCACGGACAATCTGGCTAACATCGATCCATCGAAATGGTCTACCGCGGGATCGGTGTCTACTTCGCAGGCCGGCTTCTCGCCCTCCAGCG
>Ga0326728_10002402_pt1 | contig 62519 bp, 57 predicted proteins | sample MB3enrmetagenome_FD_207602 | JGI IMG/M metagenome (GOLD analysis project Ga0326728, IMG submission 207602) | Lab enriched peat soil microbial communities from McLean, Ithaca, NY, United States - MB31MN | ecosystem: Environmental > Terrestrial > Soil > Wetlands > Peat | place: USA: New York... | reverse complement strand
GTCTGTACTTTGCGGGAAAGACCAAATGATATATGAGCACCGTGACGTTATGGCTCTTGTGTACATACTCGCTCACATAAAGATTCTACGCCGCAAGCGGCGGGGAATACAACCCGGAGAGATTCAAGAGTTCAGATGAACTCCTTGAATCCTACGACAAACCTTTGGCCGACTTCGATCGAAAAACATTCCGACAAATCGTTCAGGATGGCAAGGGCGATAGCATTCTGAACTACGAGTTTAACGTCATAGAAATAACCGATATCGAGAAGGATGAAGAGTTGAACCTGATGTTTCTCCGATTACAATTGGGTGCCCCCCTAAACGCTGGCGAGAAGCTCAATGCGATGCGGGGTAGTATGAGAGATTTTATCTTCAAGGTACTGGGAAAACATGATTATTTGGAATACCTTAATATCCCGAAACGAAGGTTCTGGCGTGAATTGACGGCAGCTCAAATTGCCGCGAACTTTTTTTCCCTTCAAGAGGGGAGTGGATTTACGAGGACCAGATTCGTTGACCTTCAGGAGTTCTTCAAAAGATATTCTCAGTTTGATTCTGCAGGCCGTAGAAGAGCGGCATTAATAGTAGAAAGGCTGGATAACCTTTGCGCCGCGCTGACTAAGAGCCGCAAGGTTGTCGTAAAGAACAGGGCAATAGGTGTTAGCATATTTTTTTTCGTAAACATGCTGATCGAAACCAAGAATAGTAACCAAATATCGAAGTTCCTTGAGTTCTTGAATGTCTTCCTCGAGAGATTGAAGGAGCAAGTAGCCAAGGGTATTTCCATTGAAGACCGGTATAAATATCTTTTGAACTTCCAAAGTTATGTATCCCAAGCAGCTGTCGAGAAGTACGCCGTTGAGAACCGGCAGTACTTCCTCAAAGAATACTTTGATTATTATTTGGAGAATAACTCCATCAAAGGGGATCATTAATTAATCCTTTGTGGTCTTCTGTTATGTTGAGCCGGGGCTGAGGATTACAGATTTATTATCCATTCGCAGATGGCGGTCAGTTGCTCGTCATTGGTGAGGTTCGCAGCGTTGTTCATCTCGCCGCTTTGCAATTGTTTGAATATTTCCGCACCCATGCTGTTTTCAATCGCTGCGCCGATAAAGAAGATCTGCGGACGCAAACCCAGTTCTCGAAAGTTATTTCTTATCCTTTGAATTGCTGAGTTTGCCGTTTTCCAGTGCTCATCGGCCCCTGCGGGATCGATGCCGCCCTTCAATTCACCCAGGGCAACATATCTGCTGCTGTCATATATTATGGATTCTCTGCCGCGTTTTAAATCTTCGACTGTCCCGTTAAGGATGGAAAGATCAACGTTATTTCCAACCGCAGGCACGCCTATATTTATCAGCAGAAGGCGTTGTTTATCATCTTTAGCCCAGCAAAGACCCTTAAGGCGCGTCTCGATTCCCGCGTCGTCATCCGGCTTTGCAAGCCATGCATCCGCTTCGGAATCGTTCCATCTATAATCCAGACCGGACAGATTGAAAACAGAGACCATAGAGCGCAGGAATTTTCTTTCACCCAGAGTCCCGGCCAGGTTCCTTGCTTTTCCGCCCAGGGCATCGCCCTTTGTGAGGAGATAACGGTAAACCAACTCATCCCTGAAACCATCCCCCGCCGGCTCAAGGAACTTCTCGATAAGCCCCTTTATGGCGAGGAGCTTATCGTCCTCCGTCAGGAACTTGAGGGATTTATCTGAAAGGCCCGACGCTGCAAGCAGGGCAGCGCGCAAGTCGGTTGCGTTGAGCAGGTCCATAGGCGAACGGGCCCTGCCGGCCATCGCCCTAAGCGCCTTGGCCTCATCGACATAAGGAACTGCGAGGTAATTCTTTTCAAGGGCAAGGGTGATAAAACCGGCCCTTGTCTTTTCTCGAGAGGTAACCAGATCTGATGCACTATTGATAAGTCCGAAAGCTATCCTTTTCGCCATACGTACACGCACTTACGGACTTCTTGTCTGCCGTAATTGCCCATCTGTTGGCTACTGTTGCCTTTACCTGTTGGAAGGACCAGGATTTTTTCAATCCTGAACCCAACATTTTCGGCAAATTCGGAGAGAATTAGGTCAACGGGTATCTCTTCGCCGCCATAGCGGACGTTGTCATTTACCATGATGCAATAGCCGCCGGTTTTCATCACCCTTGCGATCTCATAAACAACAAAACACAATTCGAGGAAGTAATTCTTTACCATCCTCGGAATGTTGTTATTGTTCAGTTTCCCCAGTTGATTCAAAATATCGAGCGTGGAATTCACTTCGGTCATTGCAGCCGATTCGTTGTAAATCCGCAGGACTTCATCGAAGGTGAGCGACCTCGATATGGAGGCGTAAAAGCGGGCAAGGCTGTCTATCTTTTCCTTATTCTCCACCGTACAGGAAAGCATGGACTGACGCAGATTACGAACTTGCTCGTCATTGAATCCGAGGTAAACCAGTTCCAAGGCATAGGTCCGCGTGTAATCGTAGCGATTGCAGTACGGAGGAGACGTCACTACGAAATCGAAAAATGCGTCCTCCAACATCGGCAGTTGCTCCAGGCAGGACCCACGCATAATAGTTATAGGACGCTTCTCGGTCCTTTCCCTTTCAGGGCTGTCGAATAAGGAAACAGATTCGTGAAAGGAGATGTCTTGTATGATATCGTTCAGCTTAAGCCTAACGGCCTCTTCAAAAGGCAGAATCCTTCCTTTATCGAAAGGCTTCCCGGCAAGCTGTCTCCCGGACCTGTAATCCCATCGCAAATATTGCCCGTCTTTTCTTGTATAGCTTATTTCCTCAAGAACAGCAAAGGCAGCGAAACGCAAAATCGTCTGAATCTTATCGTCCTTTATGCGAGAACAATAGCTTAGATACTTATTTAACGCCGCCTCGGTCGGTTCAGGAAATGCATCCTTCGTAATCGGTATATGGCTTATTCGGTAGTCCGAATAATCCGATTTTTCAAGGTCTGTCCAAATGTTCCCGACTGCCAGCTTCAGATTCCGGGCATTTACCTCATCAAGGGCCTGTCTTGTCTCTATGGCAAACGGGCCTACAGGCAATAGCTCTATCCCATATGGCTCCCATCCAAGCTGTTGCCCGGCGAAAAGCGTTGTTCCCGCACCAGCGAAAGGGTCCAGCAGCTTACCTGGGCTTCGCGAGTATTTGGTCAGGAAGTATTTTACGAGGTTGGATGAAAAGCCTTCTTTGTATTTGAACCAACGGTATACGGGTTCTTGTTTGTTTGCCTGAAAACTGACAACCTTGCGGTTCAGATTGGGCGCAATCTCCAGCTTGTTGGAAAGACGGCCATACAACTTTTGCCGGGCGCTCAGGAAGAGTTCAGCGGCCTGCCTCATGTCAAGAGTTTAACATTTCGTGATTCGTAAGCCTATATAAATTATTAGCCGTCCGGTACTTATTGCTTGGTCAGCGGTATATCGAGCTTCGCGCCCAAATAGGTTTTTTCGCTACAGGCTTGCTGCTGCCTGCGGCCGCGCGACGGTGGCGAGGACCTGTCGCAGCTCCTCGAACTGTTTCTCGATGCCGGGCGCCATAGCGGTCAGCCGCTCCGCGTCTCCTTCCCTCCAGGCCTTTTCCACCTCGAAGGATGCCCTGCGCAACGCCTCGCCGCCGATGCCGGCGGCTGCGCCTTTGATCGAGTGTGCCTCATGGACCGCGCCTGCGGTTGTACCGCGCCAGCCCGTCGATATCGATGAAGGCCAACGCAAAGGGCACCGAGTACCGCATGGAGCGCTTCAGCTCCCGCCCAGGACCTCCACAAAAAAGCCGTGGTTGTAGAGACCCGTGAGGCCGTCGGTAAAGGGCGCCTCCGTCTCCCTCTCGCATTCGTCCTGCACCCCTCTGAAGAGAGGCGCATTTTCCGTCTCCGGCGTATCTATTCCCTTATCTATATTTGGCAGATACGGTCTTTTCTTAATGGGGGCCTTAACGGCGGCCTTTTCTTTACTTGGCGGGCCGTTCGTCATATAAAAATAGAACTATAACGAACGGGAGGTGGGGCGTGAGACCGAAGGTGTTCGCCACGCGCAGGATACCATCGCCGGGGATCGAGATGATCGCGGAGGTGTGTGACGTGACCGTCTACGAGGGGACGCAGGCCCTCGACCGAAAGGAGCTGTTGGCAAGCGTAAGGGAGATCGACGGGCTGGTCTGCATCCCAGGGGACCGGATCGACGCCGAAGTGCTCGACGCTGCGCCTTCCCTCAAAGTCATCAGCACGTGCAGCGTCGGGTACGAGCATATCGACGTTCCGGAGACGACAAAGAGGGGCGTCTATATCGGCTATACCCCGGAGGTACTGACCGACGCCACGGCAGACCTCGCCTTCGCCCTTCTTCTGACTGCCGGCCGGAGGGTCGCCGAGGGTGACAGGTACGTCAGGGCGGGAAAATGGCAGGGGCGCTTCGACTTCGGGTTCATGCTCGGCGCACCCGTCTGGGAAGCGACCCTCGGTATAATCGGCTTCGGGAGGATAGGCCGCGCAGTAGCGACGCGTGCCGGGGGCTTCCGCATGAAGGTGCTCTACAACGACGCTGAGCGGCGCCCGGAAGCCGAGGAGCGCCGGTTGAGCGCGGAATACCGCGACCTAGACGACCTGCTGGCTGCCTCCGATTTCGTGAGCATCCACGTGCCCTATCTTAAAGAGACGCACCACCTCATCGGGGTGCGGGAGCTTCGCCTGATGAAGCCGACCGCCATACTGGTCAATACCTCGCGCGGCCCTGTAGTCGATGAGGCAGCCCTTGCAGCGGCGTTGAAGGAAGGCCGGCCCGCGGGCGCGGGCCTCGACGTATACGAGCGGGAGCCCCTCAACCCCGCCAGCCCCCTCCCCGGCCTTGAGAACGTGACCCTCTCGCCCCACATAGGCAGCGCGACCGGGCCGACGAGGAGCAAGATGGGGGAGACGGCGGCACGCAACCTGCTGGCGGCGCTGGGCGGAGGTGCGCCGCTGTACTGGGTCAACCCCGACGCGGCAAAGCTGCGCCGGGGTGGGGGGTAGGGGGTAGGGCCGGGATCTTTTGGCGCCTTTTCCCTGTCTCTCGGGACCGCGCCTCCTCGACGTACTTCTACTGTACAGTTTCGTCGGGCGCCTTCGAAAAGCAACCCAAAATCCATCGGAAATCTCCCGGCCCTGTTTAGAAAGAGAGGGGATATACAATGCGAATATGGCTGTTGACTGCTTCCTGTAAGCGTGTGTTTTCACATCGACCTTGAAACACTCGAGTACAAGCGGTAATGGAGAGGAAGCACGGAATAGCCGCCCTGGGGTCAATAGCGCCAAGGCATAAAACCGTTCGCCAACATGTCTTGTTCAGCGGAGCAACCGCTTGTGACTGTTCCGATCACCCGTAGGTCGGCAAAACAACAGCAGGAATGGCACTAGCCGTTCTTCTTCCGAACCGGCATTCCTATCCCCTGATAGAGGCGGCGCAGGCATGTAAGGGAGATATGCTTCCCAAGAAATACTTTTCACGTGCGCGTCAATCATCACGTTTATAGTTGACACGCCCTACGGTTATACTACAATGGAAGAAGAACATCCGTTGAGCAGTTCACTCTTGTGAAAAGGAGGCCTTCATGAAAAGTAGCGTGTACAAAATCATCGAAATCGTCGGCACAAGCCCAAAGTCGTGGGAAGACGCCGCCAAGGTCGCCGTCGAGACCACTTCCAAGAGCCTCGAAGACCTGCGCGTCGCCGAGGTGGTGAAGCAGGACGTGACCGTCGAGAAGGGGAAGGTGACGGGCTATCGGGTCCGCCTCACCGTCTCCTTCAAGTATCACCCGTCGAAGGAATAGGAGCCGTGTAAGCAGGGGCGGCTAAGCATCCGGTATCCTTCCGCCTCGGCCGCCCCCGTGGCTTGCCGGAAAGACTTTGCGGAGGCTTCAGGCAAGTCCCGGAAGAAGGGGGACTGGGCTCAGCAGAGGTCATAGGTCCACTCAGACCGTGAGAGCTTGGTTGATTCTCCACACAGCGAGCATGGAGCGCGAGCCAGCCCATCGCAGCCATTTCATGAAGAAGCAAGGTGGAGGTGCGACATGTTTTTTATGAACATTTGCACGTGGTACCCGAAGGATGAAAGGGAAGTGAGAAAGCGCAGGGAGAAGTGGAAATGGCCGAAAGGGGTCAAGGTGATTTTTGAGTTCATCGACCTCCAGGGCTGTCGGGTAGTCAACGTGGTGGATACCGATGCAAAAGGCTTGATCGCGAGCCGCGCCGAGTGGATGGACATCCTGAAATTCGAGACGTTTCCCGTTCATCCCTTCGGCGAAAGCAAGGCGCTCGCCAAGAGATGAGGGGAGAAAAAACAGGGAAATACATTTCCCCGAACAAGACAATATTAGAACTGCCTAGGGGAGCAGGTAGGGCAGGGCTCAGCCACCGAGATCATACATACACGCCGTTTGAAGCGGTAATGTTCGCCTTCTTTGGGACAAGTCGGACACCCGCTTTGTAGGTGAAGTGAATAATACTGTACCTCCGGCGGGCCGGGAGATTTTGCATGGATTTTTGCCGTGATCGAAGGGCCGCACACCGGAGCATACTGTGTTTGTATGTGAGGATGTTGCGGCCCTGAGAGACAAGGAAAAGGCGCGTAACGTTCTATCCCGCGGTTAGCTTTTGTATAGACCGCGGTGCAAAGATCCCGGCCCCACCCCTAGCCTTAACCCCCGGCGCGCTGAGATGAGGAAGACGATACCGGAGTCCAATTCTTCTTCCTATTAAGAATGAGATTCCCATAAAAAGGAAAGCCTCCCTATTAACTCCATAGTCTATCGGGATTTTGCATATGTGACGAGTCGATTTGTCATATATGCCATTTCATTTGGAACGCGCCTCGCAACTCATTGATATGTGCCGCTTTCATCCCTTGGCATGGTTAATGCCCTGGCAATGGTATGCACGTGCATTCGCGATTGGAGGCTGGAGTGGCTTTACCCGGTGAAGGAGTGAAAAGATTCAAAGGCGGTGTAGGTCGTTGTCTTAGTTTCGCAAGGAACGACCGGAAGAGTTTTTTAATCAAACTGTAGGAGGAACCATGGCCAACGTGATGAAGTACCAGTTGTTTATTGACGGTAAATGGACTCCGGGTGAAAGCGGGCAGATGATGGATGTCATCAATCCCGCGAATCAGGAGGTGGTGGCGCAGGTCCCGCACGGAACCGTAGGCGATGTGGACCGTGCAGTCGAATCTGCGCGCCGCACCTTTGAATCCGGGGTCTGGTCAGGCAAGTCGGTTTATGAGAGGGCGGACATTTTATCGCAAGCGGCGATGGCAGTGATTGCCAACGGAGAGCGGCTCGCGTATCTGGAATCTCTGACTTCAGGCGGCACAATTCGGCGTATGATGGCAATCGACGTTTCATCGGTGTGCATGTCGCTGCTCGTCGCCGCCACAATCTTAAAAGAACTCCCCAGGTGTGAACATGCCATGCTGTCGCTGCCGCTGATGCCTATGCACAGCTACTGGCAAAGGGAACCGATCGGGGTCTGTGCCGGGATCACCCCCTGGAACTTCCCGATGATCCTGGCCATGTACAAGATTGCCCCAGCTTTGGCCATGGGCAATACCATCGTTATAAAGCCGGCCAGCATCACCCCGGTGACCACCCTGGAGCTGGCCAAGATTCTCCATGATGCCGGAGTGCCGGCCGGTGCTTTCAATGTGGTCACAGGCCCGGGTTCGAAGATCGGTCAGCGGCTCTGCGAGCACCCGGATATCGGGAAGATCGGCTTTACCGGCTCCACAGCGGTTGGTCGCGGCATCGCCCGCAGCGCTGCGGATACGATCAAACGGGTGACCCTGGAACTGGGCGGCAAATCACCTGTTCTGGTGCTGGACGACGCGGACATGGAGACTGCCGTCAACGTGTCCTTGCTGGCCTTTCTGACCCATTCCGGCCAGGTCTGCGAGTCCGGGACGCGCCTGTTCGTGCCGCGCGGGAAGCAGGATGAGCTGATTGCGGGAATGATTGCCAAAATCAAGAAGATCATCATCGGCAACCAGTTGGACCCGAAGACCGACCTCGGGCCGATCGTCAGCCAGGAGCAGTTGGACACCATCATCAGGTACGTGGATATCGGCAAGAAAGAGGGCGCCGAGCTGACGTGCGGCGGCCATCGCATGACCGATGGCGCGTTCGGGCAGGGCTTCTTCTTCGAGCCTACTATCTTCGCCAACTGCACCAATAAGATGACCCAGGCCCGGGAAGAGATCTTCGGCCCGGTGCAGTGTGTCATCCCGTACGACGACGAAGAAGAGGCGATTGCCATGGCCAACGACAGCCCCTATGGACTTGGCGGCGGTATTGTAAGCACCAACGCCGGCCATGCCCAGAGGATCGCTAATCGTTTGCGTACAGGCAACGTCTGGATCAATACCTGGCACATACTGCGTCCGGATGCGCCGTTTGGAGGCTACAAGCAGAGCGGCATGGGCAGGGAGAACTGCTATCATGCGCTCCTGGCTTACAGCGAGGTCAAGCACGTTTGCCAGGACCTGACGTCCAAGGCGCCGGACATGAACTTGGGCGGACTCATCGGTTTGAACAACCGATAGCCAGGATTAACAAACTTGGAGGACATAGAGATGGGAGCACAGAGATATTACATGTGGGATTACCACAGTGTGGTGGAAGTCGGTTCCGGTTGCCGGACCTTTGTCCCGGAACGGTTTATAGAGATGGGGGCCAAAAGGATCGGCTTGATCACCGATCCCGGACTGGTAAAAGCCGGCGTGGTGGATATGGTCACCGATATCTTCAAGGCCCAGAACGAACCGCTGTTGGTGGGCATCTACGACAAGGTCGAGCCGGATGCCAAGATGACCGTCATCAATGACTGCGCCCGCTGGGTCCGGGAAAACGCGATCGATGGCCTGCTGGCGGTCGGCGGCGGCAGCGTGCTGGACACCGTCAAGGGCGTCAAGACAATGTTGTGTTTGAAGGCAACCAGGATCCAGGACCTTATGCCGGGCAACATAGGACTCTACTCGCGTCCCGTGGGCAAGCCGCTGAACTTTCCGCATGTGGCGCTCGCCACTACCGCAGGCACCGGCGCCGAGGTATCCCCTGTGGCCGTAATCTACAATGCGGAGCAGAAGGTCAAGGGAGATCTGTTACACCCCTTCCTGGGGGCTGATTATGCTTTTCTGGATCCCGACCTGACCGTAGGGCTGCCCCCGAAAATAACTGCCGATACAGGGTTTGACGCCCTCTCTCATGCGGTGGAAGGACTCAGCTCGCCGAACAGCAATGAGATGATCGACGCCATCGATGAGGCATCCATCCGTGTGATCATCGAGAACCTGCCCAGGGCGATGGCCGACGGGAAGGACCTCGAAGCGCGCACCAACATGCTGGCTGCGAGCAACATGGCGATTATGGGGTTCTCAATGGCCGGCAGCTTCTATCCCATCCACAACGTCGCCCACCCGTGCGGCGGCCAGTTGCGCATCCCACACGGGAATGCCAACGCGGTTCTGATCCCGGTCCTGATGGAACAATACCCGGGGCATTACCTGCCCTCGGCCGTCAAGATGGCACGGGCATTCGGCGTCTATCAGAAGGGCGCCTCAGGCCAGGAATTGATGAAGCTGACCATCGAAGCCGTACGCTCGCTGCAGAAAACATGCGGCGTCAAGCCAAAGTTCGACATTAAGCTCGACGCCTCACAGATCGAGCAGATGGTCACAGCGATAAAACTCGACCCGGCCGGGCTGTTCTATCCCTTGCCCGAAAACGTAATACGAGGCACCCTTGGCGTTGTTTTCGACAAGAAGAAGTAAATGAGGATCAACCTTGGCGTTGAAACGCTTCCGGCCGGGATGCAGAACCACGCGCATCCCGGCCGGAAGCCGATAGCAGGCACGGATGCGGAAGCTCTTAGGGGGCGCCCTGCCCCCAGCATTGATGACCACACTTATCAACTATCTCCAAGACTATATTATGGGCACCGTTGGCAGGCGATCGAGTTTTTGTGCTTGACAATCGCATCTGCCGATATACACTTACGAGAAAGGCGGCGAAAAAAGAGTAAAACCTGGGACGGTAAAGGGGGAACTGAAAGAGGCGAACCTACCGCTTCATGCTAGACTTCGAGTGCCTGAGTTCACGGGCAATTTAAGGAGGACGAAGATGGTCGAGATACTTTCGCGCTACTGGTGGGCTTTTGTGGTGAGAGGGATTCTTGCTATTCTCTTCGGCATCCTGGCCTGCGCCTGGCCGGGGATCACGATAGTAACGCTCGTGATTCTTTTCGGCGCCTATATCCTGATAGACGGAATTCTGCTTATCGTCAAGGCGATAGCTCACTGGAGCGGAAAGGAGGATCGGTGGTTTCTTCTGCTGCAGGGGCTTCTGGGCGTAGGAATCGGCATAATCACTCTCGTCGCTCCGGGTGTTACGGCGGTAGTACTGATTTTGTATATTGCCGCATGGAGTCTCGCGACGGGAGTCCTGGAGATCGCGGCAGCTGTTCGACTGAGAATGGAGATCAAGGGCGAAGGCTGGATGATGGTGGGCGGCATCGCCTCGATTCTCTTCGCCCTTCTCCTGATGTTGTTTCCGGGGGCCGGCGCCCTGGGCCTGCTCTGGCTCATAGCGGCATACGCGATCATCTTCGGGGTGGCGCTTGTGATACTCGGTTTTAAGCTCCGAAGCCACCATGCGATGTAGCCATCCTCAACCTATTACAAGAATTCTTTATTCAATACCTGGGGGGTTCTATGGACGGAAGACAGCAAGGAAAAAAGGCCGATTTCCCGGCCGGGCCTGGCACGCCGAAGGGTGGCGCGCAGTCAAAGTTGCCACCCCGCAGGACCTGGTTGTGGTTCCTCGTGATCCTCGCGATCAATTATGTGGTGACGGCGTTCCTTGTCCCGGCTCCGGAGGCGCCGGTGACGATCCCTTACACGCTATTCAGGGAGGAAGTTGCGAAAGGCAACGTGGAGGCGATACATAGCCGGGGCGATTCCGTGACAGGCCGCTTCAAGACTCCCATCATGTACCCCCAGGCGGCCACAAAAAACGAACCCTCCAAAGAAGAGGCCAAAACCACTCCCAGGCAAGGCGCGGCGCCTAAAGAAATACCCAAGTCGGTCATCGCTTTTAAGACAGCTCTGCCATCATTCGTGGGACCGGGCTTGGAAGCACTTCTGCTCGATCACAAGGTCGAGATAAGTGCCAAGCCGTTGCAGGAAGAGGTAAGTCCTCTGGCTAAGCTTCTTTACAGCTTTGGTCCCGGCTTGCTCTTTATCGCCTTCTACATATGGCTTTTTCGGCGCGCCGGCCAGGGCGGAGGGCTAGGGGCCGGCTTTATGGGCATCGGGAAAAGCAAGGCACGCCGATACGACGCGCAGCAGGGCACGGGGGTTACTTTCAATGACGTGGCCGGCATCGACGAAGCCAGGAACGAGCTGGTCGAGATCGTCGATTTTCTCAAAGACCCGCAGAAGTACACCCGCCTGGGGGGGACCGCCCCGAAAGGCGTTCTCCTCGTGGGCGCGCCCGGCACGGGAAAAACATTGCTGGCAAGGGCGGTCGCGGGAGAGGCCGGGGTACCATTCTTTTCCATGAGCGCTGCAGAGTTTGTGGAGATGATCGTGGGCGTGGGAGCGGCGAGAGTTCGCGACCTCTTCAAGGAGGCGCGCGAAAATGCACCGTCTATCATCTTTATCGACGAGCTGGACGCCATCGGCCGCGCGCGGGGACAAGTGGCCATCGGCGGCGCCAGCGAACAGGAGCAGACACTAAACCAGATACTGACCGAGATGGACGGCTTCTCCAGCCGGGAGGGCGTCATCGTGCTTGCCGCTACGAATCAGCCGGAAGTTCTCGACAAGGCCCTGCTGCGGCCCGGACGTTTCGACCGGCGCGTAGTGGTGAACCTTCCGGATAAGGCCGGACGCGAGGCAATCCTGAAAGTTCACACGCGCAACGTACCCTTGGCCTCGGACGATATTCTAACAGAAGTGGCCGCGGCAACGCCCGGGTTCTCCGGGGCCGATCTGGCAAACCTGGTCAACGAGGCGGCTCTGGAAGCGGCCCGGTCCGGCGAAGAGAAAGTCTCGCGGAAAGATTTCCTCGATTCTTTGGAGAAGATTGCCCTCGGCCCTGCCCGTCTGCTCCTTCTGAGCCGCAGCGACAAGGAGCGTATCGCCTACCATGAGGGGGGCCACACGATCCTCGGCCTCGTTATGCCCGGCGCCGACCCGGTCAACCGGGTCACGATTGTGCCCCGTGGCCAGGCGCTCGGCGTGACCTATCAGCGTCCGGATACCGACCGATACAACTACCCGGAAGGATATCTGCGCGCGAGGATAGTCGGGGCGCTGGGAGGACGGGCGGCAGAGGAGGTCATTTACGGCATAAAAACAACCGGCGCCGAAAATGACATAGAACAGGCTACCAACCTGGCTCGCATGATGGTGACGCGCTGGGGCATGAGCGAGAAGCTGGGAACGGTGCAGTTCGCCCCCCGGGAGAACCCCTATTTGGCAGGTCCTGGCGGCTATGGAGGAGAGAAGCCTTTCAGCGAGGAGACAGCCAGGATTATCGATGCCGAAGTGGAGAGGATCATCGGGGAAAGTCACGATGAGGCCAGACGGCTGCTTGAGGCATACCGCACGCAGCTCGATGCGCTCGCCGAGGCCCTGGTCTCAAGGGAGACACTCGACGAGCAGGAGATTCTCAAAGTGACGGGCTTGCCTCCCGCCCCGCCCCTCGAGACAGGGAAATTGCCCGTTCCCGGTAAAGCGGACAAGGGCACCGAACGCCCGGCATAAGATAGGGTCAGGCAAAACCAAGGGATGGGGAATGGGCGATTCGAGCGATGCCCTCACAAATGCTTTCGCCCGAATATGATTCCCAGCTTCCTCATCCTGTGCCTGAGCGTATCGGGATTAATGCCGAGCAATTCAGCGGCGCCTCCCTTCCCGCTCACCTTGCCCCCTGCTTTCCGGAGAACGGTTTCGATGTGCCGCGCTTCCACGTGATCGAGCCGTTCGGCCTCCTCTTCGCCAAGGGCGTAGCTATTGGCTGAGGGAGGGACGTGGCGGCCTGTGATGCCGGCAAACGTCACGCGTTTAGCGTCGGAGAGAATGATGGCCCTTTCTACCGCATTCTCCAGCTCCCGCACGTTGCCGGGCCAATCGTATGCCGTGAGCCGGTCGATCTCACCCGGTGCGAGGGTCGGGATAACGGGCAGGACCATCTCTCGCGCCTTCTTCAGGATAAAGTGATGAACCAGACTAGGTATGTCGTCCTTCCTCTCCCGCAGAGGCGGCACTGAGATAGGGAAGACGCTCAAGCGGAAGTAGAGGTCTTCCCGAAACTGCCCCTTCTCGAGCAAGCTTTCCAGATCCCTGTTGGTGGCCGACACGATTCGGGCATCGACCTTTATCGGTATTGTGCCTCCAACGCGTTCGATTTCCCTTTCCTGCAGCACCCGAAGGAGACGGACCTGCACCTGCGGCGGCAGCTCCGAGACCTCGTCCAGAAAGATCGTGCCGCCCTGGGCCCGCTCGAAACGACCCCGCTTCTGCTCGATTGCGCCGGTAAACGCTCCTTTCTCGTGGCCGAATAACTCACTGTCGACCAGGGTCTCCGGAATAGCTCCGCAGTTCACTTTGATCAGCGGTCCTTCGGCCCTGTGCGAAAGGTGGTGGATCGCGTTTGCGATGACTTCCTTTCCTGTACCGGTCTCACCGATCAAAAGGACCGGGCTCGAAAGGGGAGCGACCCTCCGTACCTTATCCATCACTTCCCGGAGGCCGAAGTCCGCGCCTACGAGCGTTTGACCGTGCCCGCTCCTCAGCTCATTCTGGAGATATTTTTTGTCGTCCTCCAAAACTTTATTGAGCCTGTTCAGCTCCCGGTACTTCAGATGGTTCGCGAGGGCGATAGCTGCTGGCTCGTTCACCATCTCCCAGGCACGCACGTGCTCGTCGGTATACTTTCCCTCTCCTTTCACACGCGCAATAAATGCCCCCACATACTTCTCATCAATAATGAGACGATTGACGAGCACCGAAGAAGGGGGCCATCCAAGAACCTTGTTCACGTCGCTGATGATCGGGTCTCCACCTACGGTACTTGCCTTTCGGCCGCGGCGAGACTGCTCCGCCTTCTCGATAAGGCGGCGCGAGGCGGGACCCAGAGGAAATTCTTGGGACAAGAGCTGAGCCCCGGAGGAATCGGCAAGCGCGAGGACGCTCAGGTGCCCCGCTTCCCGGTCGTACGTCGTAACGAGAAGCTCGTCTACAGGCATCACCTTGCGCACGAACTCGAAACACCGCGCCAAGGCCTTGTCGATCTCAAGGCTCCCGCAGATCCGAACGGATATCTCCCTGAAAAATTCATGCTCGTCGATCATGGCGACATTTTAACACTACTTTTATCCTATTGTCATATATGACGTTTTCAGAGACGTTGTTATAACTACTCAATGTCATTGTTAATAGTCCGGCACGGTTTATGCTTTAAAACGGTATGAGATGAGTTGGATCGAGGAAGACCGCTGATGTACGTGAAAGGAGAGGGATTATGATACGCCGAGATACCTTGGAGCAGATTGGTCTCGTTCTGGGGGGCATCGCTGCTTTTCTCTTCTTTGTCTTTATCGTCGCGCTTTGTTGCCGGAACTGTCCTTTCGGATGGGCAATACGATCTATCCTCGGCTTTTAGAGCAAACATCACATGGTCCCGACGGCTCAGCCATCTTTCTTCAAGGCTGAGATTCCCTGGTAAGAAAAAGGCTTACTCCGTTCGCACTCTATCGGGATTTAGCATATGTGACGAGTCGATTCGTCATATACGCCGTTTCATCCGGGACACTGCGCGCAACTCATTGATATATGCGGGTTTCATCCTTGGCATGATTAATGCCTTAGTTAAGGCATGAGATGGCTTGAAGAGATACGGGTGAGAACGCAGCCGAGCAGAGAGAAGAAGGTCATGGACCTCCTTCTGGAAGCGGCCGAATCGGCGGTCCGAAACAAACGACTCAAATCGGCGCGGGTCTTCTCTCATGAGTCCGCCCCGGCCGGCTTCAGCCTGGTCCTTGCCTGGGACACGGAGTCTATTCCCATCCAGGGGAGCGAGACATACATGCTGATTCTTGATGGGCTCAAGCCTTTGGGGCTTGTCGATCACACTGTTCTCGTCGAAAGGGGAAGGAACGGAAGGCAAAAAGCATGAAGAGACTCCTGGTTATATTCATCGCCGTTCTGCTTTTTTCGAGCTTTTTCCTGGAAACCTGCAACTTTAATTCGTCTCCTCAAAAACAGGCAGCCCAGACAGAACAGGCAAAGCCTGACCCTTATCAGGCTCTTCCACCCTCGGAGCCTTCACCGGCTCCTCCTATGAGCGTCGGTCCCGGTTAAGAGGGAGACCATCAGCGCCGGCGAACGGACGTACGGGTCGGCACAATGGATAGTCCAAGGTGATCCGGTTATGGCTAGCATAGAGTGCAGGTAAAGACGAATGCAAGAGAGAGCTTTGAGGGCGAATATAAGCCTGCAAGAAGATACGGCCGGGCGCCGGGCGCCGGGCGCCGGAATCCATCATAAGGGATCGGAAACCGAGGGTAACGATAATAGACGAGAACAGAGCAGTCAGGGAGTTTTATGGTCTGGAGCTTGCGTACGATGGATACGACGTTGTTGCCGTGGGAGATGCCGCTGTCTTGAAGGAAGCGATCGGCCGCTCGGAGCCCGATCTCGTTCTTATAGATCCATGGATCGGGGGACGGCACAGGTGGGACGTCGTATCAGGCATCAAGAAAAGAGATCCCATGACACCCGTCCTTCTTTGCCTTGCTTTCGACGCACCCGTTCCTTCCGACGCACCTTTTCCTAAGCATCTTGCTGAGTTGGCGGACGGCGTCGTAGTGAAAAGCTCGTCCACCGCCGATCTCCTTTTGCATGTGGAGCAGATCGTGGGAGCGTCTCCTAAATGAGAGTGCGGCGGCTTGTGCTCTCCCCGTCACCTGCGCTATATTGACGGCGTGTCGATAGAAAGAACAGAGCGCCAGACGGCAGCCGCGCCCCCATTCAACCGCATTTACAGGAAATTACGACCGTTCATGGCCCGGACGGACGAGCTTTACCTTGTCCAGTCGATAGAGGCCCAGGCGCTTTTCGTCTGCCGCAGGGAGGGCGTCATCGAGCGGTACGACGCCTCCACGTCGCGCTTTGGCGTCGGGATCCGCGAGGGTTCGTTCAAGACACCGCCGGGCGTCCATAGGATTAAGGAGAAAACAGGGGCGGGCGCGCCCGTAGGCCGGATCTTCAGAAACCGCGCGGACACGAGCGTCGATTGGGACGGCGTCTCGATGGAAGAAAACCTCATACTGACCCGCATCCTGCGCCTGGAAGGGCTGGAGGAAGGGATCAACAAAGGACCGGGGGTCGATTCCGACGAGCGCTGCATTTATATCCACGGGACTAACCGGGAAGACCTCGTGGGCACGCCCCTCTCCCACGGGTGCATCGCCCTGCGGAACGGCGACATCATCCGTCTCTTCGACATCGCTTATGAAGGGATGCTCGTTTACATCGACCCCCTGCCCTTGCGCGTCGGCGGCTGCACGGCGAGGAGCGTCCATTTTACGGGCATTTTCGGCACGGGCATGAGCGCCCTGGCCCAGTACCTGCGCTTCGAGGGGATCGCCGTATCAGGCTCCGACCGCCTGCTCGAAAGCCCCGACACGGCCACCATGCGCAGGTCCCTCGAAGGGCTGGGCGTCCGCATCGCGGGGCAGGACGGCGCCGGCGTCGGGCCGGAGACCGACTCGGTCTGCGTCTCGACTGCTATAGAGGCGTCGAACCCGGACATCGCCGCTGCCGCTGCACACGCCATTCCCGTCATACACCGCTCCGACCTGCTCGCAGCGATCATCGAATCGAAGCGGACCATCGCGGTTGCCGGCACGAGCGGCAAATCGACAGTGACTGCCATGATATTCGAGCTCCTGAGCGCGTGCGGGAAATCACCCTCATTGATAAGCGGGGCGCCCCTGCGGGGGCTCGAAAGGCAGGGCCTCATCGGCAACGCCTGGAGCGGCGCATCCGACCTTCTGATCGTCGAGGCGGACGAGAGCGACGGGACGCTCGTCAAGTACGCGCCGGAGGCCGCCGTAGTCCTCAACGTATCGAAGGACCACAAAACCGTCGAGGAGCTAAAAAGTCTATTCGCTGCATTCATTGCAAGGGCCGCGTGGAGCGCCACTAACGCGGACGACCCGGTCCTCGCGTCGCTGCCCGCCACGGTCCGGTTCGGCCGCAGCGCGGCCGCATCGTGGCGGCCTGACCGCGAAGAGCTGCTTCCGGCGTCGGCTGCGCTTTCCAGGCACGGGATCGCATACCGCCTGCCCCTTCCCGGCAGGCACAACCTCGAAAACCTGGCTGCTGCACTCTGCGTCTGCGAGCACTTCGGCTGCGACGGGCCGGCCCTTGCGGATGCGGTGGCTGGTTTCGAGGGGGCGGCCCGCCGCTTCGACGTAACGGAGACGAAAGGCAAGGTGCGCGTCATCGACGATTTCGCGCACAACCCGGCGAAGATTGCGGCGGCCGTGCTTGCGGCGCGCGGCCTGTCCGGCCGCATCATCGCCGTCTACCAGCCCCACGGCTTCGGCCCTACGCGCTTTCTCAAAGACGAGTATATAGCGACCTTCCGGGCGGTCTTCCTGCCCGGCGATGCCCTTTACCTCCTGCCGATCTATTACGCAGGAGGCACGACGGACAAGAACATCTCGTCGGATGATATCGTTGCAGACCTCGGCGCAGTAGCCTTTGCGGCCAAAGCCGTGCGCGACCGCGACGAGCTCCTTGCCCGCCTCAAGGCCGATGCGCGGTCGGGCGACTGCGTCATCATCATGGGCGCCCGCGACCCATCGCTACCGGCGCTCGTCCGCCAAGCCGTCGCGCTCTTCGGCGGTCCGGCGCAGGGTAATGCAGAAGGGCCGGCTTAAGGAGAACCGCTTGGGGGCGATTATATTCAAAGGACTATCCTTTGAGGAGCAGGCATGAAGGCCGATACGACATTCAAGGAGTTTGTCGAGGAAAACGGCATCAGCTTCTGCCTGCTTGAGTTCGGCTCCAAGGAATACAGGAGACTCGTCAGGGCGTTCAACAGGGCCAAGCTCAAGCTGGAAACCCAAGCAGAAGCTACGGAGCACGCCGAGATCAGGGCAAGATTGATGCTCGTTCCCCGTCCCAAAGCACAGTATGACGCGCGCAACACGGTCCGATCCGAAGGGTAGCGGCGGCATGGCCCGAAATACGCTGCGGAAGGTTTTCGGTGTCGGTCCGATAGGGGTCGGCATCAGCGCAATGCTTTTGCTGGCGGCGATAGCCATAGACCGCGCGCTCGGCCATCCACGGATAACCGATCACCCTTCATGGATAAAGATCATCGGCGCCCTCCTCGTCTTTACGGGGCTGATCCTCTATCTGTGGGCCGTATATACCCTCCGGGGCTGGTGGCTGAAAAACCGTCTGTGTACCTCCGGCCCCTTCAGATGGTTTCGCCATCCCGTGTATGCAGCCTGGATTACATTTATATTGACAGGCGTCGCCCTCTATCTCAATTCCTGGGTCCTTCTGATATGGGTCGTCTCACTCCATCCGGTCTGGCATTGGCTGGTAATCAGGGAAGAGAAAATGATGGTGGAGCATTTTGGAGATGAATACCGCCGATATGCCGAACGGACCGGACGCTTCATACCCAGGCTGAGGGTCCATTAGGCCATTCTGCGGCTTTGCATAATGGACGCCTGCCTGCCGTTCTAGACCAGCTTCTTCGCCGCCTCGAGGGCCTTATCGTAGTCCGGCTCGTTAGTCATCTCCGGCACGATCTCCACGTAGCGGACCGTATCGTCTCTGTCGATGACAAAGATGGACCTGGCCAGCAAGCGCAGCTCCCGCACGAGAACGCCGTAAGCGAGCCCGAAAGAGGCCTCCCTGTGGTCAGACAGCGTCCTCAGCTTGTCGATGCCCTGGGCCGAGCAGAAGCGGGCAATCGCAAATGGAAGGTCCATGCTCACGTTTATCAGCACGATGTCGTCCGAAAGCGAGCGGGCCTTCTCATTGAAGGTTATCGCCTGGAGGTTGCAAACCGGGGTGTCGAGGGACGGCGTCACGCTTATGATCTTTATCTTGCCCGCAAAATCGGACAGGCCGACCGGCGCGAGGTCCTTGCCGAGGGCGGTGAAGGGCGGCGCCTTGTCGCCGGCTTTTACCGGGTTGCCGGTCAGGGTAAGCGCATTGCCCTGGAAGGTTACTAACCCTTCTCTTTCCATCCTTGCCTCCTTCTTTTTGATGCGTATGTGAGAAATATAGGCGCCGTGGGCAGACACGGCACGGTCGGCGCATACAATATGGGCGTCCCTTTCCGACTCTATCTTCATCCTGGCATACAAGGGCTTTCGGCCGCCGGGTCCTTATCGTGACCGGCCTCATCCCGGCGAGCCTCGCACCGGTCGCCTTTTCGTGACGCTGGCAGACGGGGCCGATGTCAACGCCAGGAACAACAAAGGCGCGACACCCTTGCACCAAGCAGGGGGTTTCGGTTACAAGGACGTGGCGGAACTGCTGCGCCAGCACGGCGGCCACGAATAGCGTGTCTCAGGCCCATTGGTTCGATTAAGCGGTGGAACGTTGTGCGTCAGAGCGATCTCGTATGTTGCACTCCGCTGCGCCCCGCGCAGGTAAGAGATCGCATCGGCGCGCAGCGTCACAGAAATAAGCCGGCCGCTTCGCAATGAAAATGATTGACAACGTTTTTTCGATGCTGATAAAGTGATGATGATCCGAACGTTACGGCAGGCCTGTTGCATCTGCACGCCTTGCGGGCGCGCAAAAGGTGCAGGAGAAACGGCCGGGAGGCCGTATCGGGACGAAAAAAAGATGGGCCGTCCCCGCGATCGAAGCCGCATAGCCTTTCGGTGGGAGCGGGGGGAGGAGGGGAGATGAAGGGGATGGGCAGCGTCTGCGGCCGACCGGCGAGCAGGGCCGGCCACCTTGCACTTATTATCCTTCTTGGAGGTATGTTCGTCGCCCTTCTATCGGCCGCGCTGCCGGTGTCGGCGGCAGAGGTGCGTAACATCCGGCCGGGCGAGCAAGGAGGCAACGCCTTCTTCACGTACGACCTCGTCGGCCAGAAGGGTGAGAAAGAGGCCGAGGTGAGCGTAATCCTCATCCTCGACGGAAAGGAATACCAGGAGGGGGAGCTCCACCTTACGGGCGACTACGGGACGGTGAGGATAGGCAAGCACAAACGGGTGACATGGCAGATGAAGAAGGACTTCCCCGACGGCTTCGACGGAGAGGTCGCGTACCGGATCACGGCTTCGAGCGTGGCTGCGGCGCCTGAGACGGCAGAGGAGGAGATCCAAGCTGAGCCTGAGGCCGTCGAGCCGGCCGAGCCTGCGCAGCCCGCGGAGCGACCGCATAAACAGAAAAAGAGCAGGAAGCGCGCCGCAGTTGCAGCCGCGGGGTTCGAGAGTGGCCACGCCGGGGGAAAGATGCTCACGGAGACGGGCACCGTGACGGCCCTCGACCTGGCGGCCGGGGCCATTGTGATCCAGACCGGAAAGGGCAAGAAGGAAGGTATGACCGTCGGCGCGGCGATACAGGCGGACACGGCAGTGACCGTAATGGGCAAGAAGGTCCCCGTTTCCGAGATCGGGGAGGAGATCGCCGTGGGCGACACGGTGACCCTGAAGTACCTGAAGGGGGACGACCTATACGCCCTCCAGATTATCAAGCGCGAGTAGAATGCGGCCGGGTTATTCCCTAACGGCGTGCGCAACATCGAGTTTTTACCCGCGCGGAGCACAATGAGAAAGATCGCCTTAACACGAAGCGTCACGGCATACGTCCTCGCGGCCCTTTTTTTCATCGCTGCATCGGTTTGCGATGCTGCCGATAAAGGCATCGTTCTGCTCCACGGCAAGGACGGGACGCCTTCGAACGTCGGGACCCTTGCCGACGCGATCCGGAAAATCGGCTTCATCGTCGCCGCCCCGGATATGCCCTTTTCGAGAAACCGGGAGTTCGACAAGTCCTGGGAGGATTGCCTCCCGGAGATAGACAACGCCGTCGCCCTCCTCAGAAAGCAGGGAGCGCAAACCATATTCATCGGCGGCCACAGCCTCGGGGCGAGCATGGCCATTTATTACGGGACGGTGAGAGACGTCGCGGGCGTCCTTGCCATTGGCCCCGGCGGGAACTCAGGGCAGATAGGCGGCCTGGTGAAGAAGGAAGTCGAGCGGGCGCGCAGGCTCGTAGCGGAAGGAAAGGGCGACGGGACGGACGTTTTCGACGATTACAACCAGGGCATCAGGCACACGAGAAGGACGACGGCGCGCATTTACCTCAGCTACCAGGACCCCGAGGGGGCGGCCGTGATACCGAATAACGCGGCGGCCCTGAAGCCCGGCACCCCACTCCTCTGGGTAGTCGGCAAGAAGGACCCCATGTACGAAAGGGGGCCGTCCTTCGCCTTCGAAAAGGCGCCGCCGAACGACCGGAACAAATATGTGGTAGTCGAGGCCGGCCACCTGGAAACCCTCTACGACACGGAGGCGATAAGGCAGATCGTGGAGTGGCTCAGGGGTTTTTAGAACGCAGGCGCCTGGGGCGCAGCCCAAGCTTCCCGCCTGCGCCGGCGGCGTCCCGCGCCTTTTCGGGCCGCTCCTCCTGGAGCGCCCCTTCTCTGGTATAATAAGGGATCATGGCCGATAAGCAATCCGAGAACGGGTCTATGAAATGAGCCGCCGTAAAGGCGCATCCTCAGGCGCCTTCTTCGCCCTATGCTCTGCGGTCCTCTTCGGCTTGAGCCCGCCCCTCGGAAAGCTCCTCCTCTCCCGTGTCCAGCCAGTGATGCTGGCGGGCCTGCTATATGTGGGCGCCGCCGCCGGGATCGCGGCGATGGCCCTCGCCCGCCCCGGAAAAAAGACCGCAGACGCAGGGGAGGCCCCCATCCGGCGCGCTGATTGCCTGCCCCTGTCCGTTGCCATCATAGCGGGCGGCATCGTCGCCCCTATCTTGCTTTTCTGCGGACTCTCCCGCACCCCGGCCTCGGTCGCATCCCTGCTGCTCAACACGGAGGCCGTGATGACGCTGCTCCTTGCGGCCCTGATCTTCCATGAATGGGTCGGAAAGCGTCTATGGCTCGCAGCGGGGATCATGCTCGTCGCCTCGCTCATGCTTATATATTCCGGCATCGACAGAACCGGGGCCTTGGGGCCGCTCCTCGTCGTAGCGGCCTGCTTCATGTGGGGGGTGGACAACAACGCGACCTCCCGCCTCGCCCACAAGAACCCTTTTTCCATCGCCCGTCTGAAGGGCCTCGCGGCGGGCCTCGTCACCATCGCTATTGCCCGTGCGGCGCACGAGCCATGGCCTGAGGCCCGCTTCGTGCTCTTCGCCCTCCTCCTCGGGGCATTGAGCTACGGGGCGAGCCTCGTCCTGTTCGTATACGCCATGCGCCACATCGGAGCGGCACGCACCTCCACGTGGTTCCAGACCGCGCCCTTCGCCGGCGCCGCCGTATCGGTCGTTTTCCTGGGCGACGCCCTCACCCCGCGCCTCGCCGTCTCAGGCCTCCTCATGATGCTCGGCGCCCTCGTGCTTTTCCGGGAGCGCCACGAGCATGAGCACAGCCACCATGAGGTCCGCCACGAGCACCGTCACGCCCACGACGACCACCACCGCCACGAGCACCCGGCCGGCCAGGCGGCGATGACGCACGCGCACCGGCACTACCACCTGCCCTTGGTGCACTCCCATGCACACCTGCCGGATCTGCACCATCGGCATAAGCACCAGACGGGCGGATCGGGATAGCCCGGAGCGGAAGATTCTGATATAGTCCTGCCTTTCAGCGCGGGCTGTGGGGCCGCGATCTTTCCGCGGACGCCGCGCGCTAAATCGTATCGGCCGGTTCCGGCAGCAACTTTCTCTGCGTTTCGGTGGGCGCTTCCACTATTTCGATATACTTGTCGAGTCCCAGGGCCCCAAACCATTCCCTGATGACGGCGCCGTATTGGCTTGAGGCAAAAGCGTTAGCGCCGGGCAAGGGCACCTTGAGAGACAACAGACCCCTCGAAGAGAAACTACTTGAGACCAGCAGATGTGCCATGCGTACGACGGTCGATACGGCGAACGATTCTTCGTCGAACGCGATCGTATCCTCAAGGAGTACTTCGCTAAGATAAGGCGGCAGGTGAAACCTGTCGATTACCTTGAGGCCTATGAAGACGTTGAACCTGTCCGGAAAATCCGGGGGCAGCCGGTGCTTTTGCTCTTTCTCATCGTAGATAAGGGCTATTATCCTGCCTATTTCAAGAAACAGCCCGGCAAGCTCCACCTTGCTCGCACTCTCGCGCGGCAACCCGAGCCTGATTGCCGCAACTTTCCCCAAGACCGATGTGGCGATGGCCTTCGCAAGAAGCTGCCTCGCGTTAGGACTGCTCGCTATCTGGAGAAGGGACAGCATGATAATATACATCTTCGTGTGAGCGGTGCCGAGTCGCATTGCCACTTCAAAAAAGGAGGTGACATCTCCCTTTCGCAGCCTGCCGTAATAGATGGAGTTGCCTATGCCGTACATCCTCGCGCAGACCGCCTGGTTCAGCATGTCCTTAATCGATTCTATCTGCCTCTGGTGGGCGTATTCGTTGTCGAGTATATCCATGACTTCCGGTCTGAACCCGAAGCTCATGCTTTCAACAAACTTCTCCCGCATATCGAGAAGGATTTCCCCATCTTCCCTGGAGAGGTCTCTCTCCATGGCCTTCATCCGTTCTTCGGCACGCGTAAGCATGTCACCCCTCGTTTTTGCCCGTTCGGCCTTAAGGCTGTGGACGCGAACAGCGTCGGGGACAGGCAAGGCCAATGAGAACGGGCATCCAATAAGGATTATCGGCGGTTATTTCCAATACTTGATGTGGGGGCCGGGATATTTTCGCGTCCGACCCACGCACTCGATTGTGCGTGGGTGCCCCGGCCTGTCTCGCCGGACCGCCCTGTATCAGGTAACGATGTTCGGTGTCACTGCTCTCGGTAATCGTGATCGCAGGCAGGGTAAAGGCAGGACGTTTCTGGTCCCGCCCTGATCGTTTCATGACCGGCCCCGGCTTAGAGGATAATCCTGGCGTCGACCACGACAACCCGGTCCTCAAAAACCTTGATCGGATTGAGATCGAGTTCACGGATCATGGGCAGGTCGTTTACCATCTGGGAGACCCGTTGGACCAGTTCCACGAGTTTTGCCTCATCGATACCCTTCTCGCCGCGGATACCTTTCAGGATGGATGCACCTTTCAGATGCGAGAGCATGTCGACGATTTCCCCGTCCGAAACCGGCGAAAGACGAAAGCCCACGTCTGCGAGGGTCTCCGAAAAGATGCCGCCCATGCCGCACAAGACAAGCCGGCCAGCCTCTTCGGCCTTTGCGCCGACGATGATCTCTTTGCCTCCGGGGAGGTACTTCTGAACGAGGTATCTCCTATCGGCCGCGCCCAGGCCCTTCGCGATCGTCTCGACTGCAGAGCGGACCGCAGGGGCATCTCGGAGATCGAGTGCCACACCCCCTTTGTCGCTCTTGTGCACGACCGAGGGAGAATCGGCCTTGACCACCACGGGAAAACCGATCGCGGCCGCAGCCCCTTCCGCTCCTTCAGCGTCGAGCGCCACTCTCCAATCGGCAGCCGGAATCCTGTAAGCGCTGAGGACTCCCCAAGCTTCGGCTGCGGAAAGCATTGTGCGTCCTTCCGTCCTTGCCTGCTCCAGAATACTTCTTGCTGCTGCCCTGTCGATATCGGCAAAATGCTTCACCCTGCTCAGTTGACGACGGCGGATCTCCCCGTACCTGCTAAGCGCTGCAAGAGCCTTGGCGGCGCTAGTCGGGAAATCGTAACAGGGAACTCCACCCTCTCTCATGATTTTAACTGTCTCGGCGCAGCCGATTTTGTCGGTCATGAGGGTGCAGACGATCGGTTTGATTTTCTGCCGGTTCACTTCGACGATCTCGCGGGCGATGCTCTCGTTATCTACGAAGAAGGGCGTTACCATGCTTATGAAAACGCTGTCGATCTCGTCGTCTTTCATGAGGACGTCGAGGGCTGCCCGGAAGTGACCGGCGTCCGCGGTCGCAAGCACGTCGAGAGGGTTACGGACGGTTACCTCTTTCAAGAGCTTCTCCTTCAAAACGGCCTCTGATGCGGCGGAGAGTTGCGGTATGGCGAGGCCGCCGCTCACCAGAACGTCGGCGGCGATGACCGAAGGACCGCCGGTGTTGGTGATGATACCTACGCGGTTCCCTTTCGGTATGGGTTGGGTGGGGAAGACCGCCGCGGCCTCACACACCTCTTTCTCGTCGTGGAAGCTCAGTACGCCCGCTTTCTGAAAGATCAGGTCGGTTGTGACGTCTTTCTTCGCCAGGCCGCCGGTATGCGTCGCAGCGGCCTGCGCACCCGCCTCGGTACGGCCTGCTTTCATGGCAAGGATCGGCTTCTTCTTTGTCACTTCTATAGCGGTGTCCAGGAATATCTTCGGGTCGCGCAAACCCTCGACATAGACGATTATGGCTTTGGTACCCTCGTCATTGCCGTAGTACCGGAGTATTTCGGGAATCGAGACATCGCACGCATTTCCGTTGGAGGCATACATCCTCGTGCCCACGCCCATCTGAAAAAGAGTTTGATGAAGCAACTCCGCGACGCCGCCCGATAGCGCCACAAGGGATACGGCGCCCGGTTCGGGCTTCGTGAAAGTGAAGTTACAGTAGGCCCTCGCTTCCGGTGCCGTGTTGATGATCCCCTGGCAGTTGGGGCCGACTATTCTCATTCCGTGCCTCTTTGCCGTTTCGACGCACTGTTCTTCGATTGCAGCCCCTGCGGGACCGATTTCTGCAAAGCCTCCTCCATTGAGGATCACGAACTTCACGCCCTTCTGACCGCACTCTTCCAGGGCCGAAGGGACGGACATGGCGGGTATGGGCAAGTGGACCACGTCGACCGGACCGGGGACATCCAGAATGGACTTGTAGGCCTTGACACCCCTAATTTCCGTTACCTTTGGGTTGATAGGGTAGATCCCCCCTTGGAACCCGAACTCCACGAGATTTCTTACGATCCTGTTTCCCACGTTCAGCTCCTTCGCCGAAGCACCGATAACAGCCACCGCTCTAGGTCGAAACAATGCATCCAGCATACCCTGTCCTCCTTTCCCATTTCTTGTACGCAGACGGATGTCCGCGTTTTGTTCTTGCCCTCCCCGTGACCGTTGCTGAAAGCCGCGGGATAACAAAAAAACCCTGCACGGGTCGTGATCCGCGCAGGGCCTGTAATGCCAAAGCCGCCAGGCTCTAAGGCGGACCGCTCGCGTAGTAATAGTAGTAGCCGCAGTAGATGGAACTTCCCCTGCTTGGGGGATTGCCTGTTGAGAGAGAAAGTATCATTCTATCCATTCGCCGCTTTCCGTAAAACGCAAAAAAGCCGCCGGCAACATGTTGCCCGCGGCTTTGCCGTGACCAGGACCTTCCGGTCACCCTGCGGGCACCCCTTCGTAATAGTAGCAATAGTAGTAAGCCTTCGAGGATCGGTCCGTTTGCTTCATGGTTGGAAAGTGTAGCCGATTCTGTTCTTTCTTGTCAACAAAAATGGCCGGAAGAACCATACCGCGCATCGGCAAAAGATCGCTTTACCGCGCAGCGTCGCGAAAATAACCTCCGGCCGCTCTATCCGCCCAGGATTTCTTTGATCTTCTCTAACAGCACCGCCGGCGCGACGGGCTTCTGGATGAAGGCGGGCGCGTCTTTTCCGTCCTTTGCGCCCCGGCCGGTGACGCCGTCTCTGGCCCTGGCCGTTATGAAGACGGCCTTGACGCCCGGGTACGCCTTCCTTAAAAATTCGTAAACGTCCTTTCCGCTCTTCTTTGGCATATCCATGTCGAGGAGGAGGAGCTTGACGATCTCTTTGTTGTCGATGAAGGTCTGGATCGCCTCCTCGCCGTCCGCTGCCTCGAGCACGCCGTATCCGTGCGCCCGGAGGACCTCCGCAACCGCGCCGCGCACCGCCGGGTCGTCGTCCGCCAGAAGGAGTATCTCCTGCTCTTTTTCTGGCGCCGCCTGCTGCGCGGGGGACGCTTTCGCGGCCGGTACGCTTTCCGGGACCAGCGGCAGATAGATGCACAGGCCGGCGCCGGGGAAGGAGATACGTCCCCCATGGCGCCGCAACACGCCGTAGGCTGACGAAAGGTGGAGAGCCTTGCCGCCGTCCGGTCTTTCCGGCGCAGAGGCGGCCAGCGGCGTAGTCGTGCTGTCCTCACCCGGCCTGTCTGCCCCGGACGCCCCTGTCCATGTGATGGAGATCGTCCCGTAGGCGCGCCCCGCCGGCTCCGCGCCCACATCGATGCCGCCCGCCGGAGGCATAACGCCTGCCGCGCGGGCCGTCTCTATGCGCAGGCGCTTCTCGCCGGGCATGGAGTCCCAAAGGTCGGCGGCCAGGCAGACGATTGATTCCTGGAGCTGCCGGGTGTCCGCCGCTACGACGAGACGCTCGCCAGTCAGTTTCACGCTTATTTCCGTGCCGTCCGAAAGCAGCGCAGCGACCGCTCCCCGCGCCACGTCGTTCAGGTCGGCGGGCGCGAAAGATGACTCCTGGTTGCCGCCGGCGGCGTAGGCCCGGACGAGGGCGGCCGTCGTCTCCGAGGCATTGACGATCAGCTCGGCGTACCTCTTCATCTTCTCGTCGCCTGCGCTCGACTTGAGGAGGCTCGCGTATCCCATGAGGGCCATCAGGCTGTTGCCTACCTCGTGGGACAGCTTCCCGGCGAACTCGCCGAAGCTCTCGACGGACCTGTGGAGCCGCGATTCGAGCACAGCCCGCTCGACCTCCGCTTTTTTCTGCTCCGTGACGTCCCTTACACATATCAGGAAGGCGGGATCAGGGGAAGGGATCGGCGTCACGGAGATTTCGATCAGGGACGGCGTGCCGGCGCTGCGCACGCCCGTGGTCACGTACCTCGCCTGCCCGCCTCCGAGAACGCGGGCTATATCTACGAGCGACCGGGCGCTTGGGTCGGCAGAACGGCCGGGAGCGTCAAGGTCGGCGGCGTCCGAGGGTGCGCCGGGGCCGCCGGCCGGTGCGGCCCACCCCAGGATCTCCAGGAACCTCGGGCTCGCGTAGAGCTCACCCTTCAGTATCGCGATGCCTTCACCCAGCTCGTCCATAGCGGTCTTTCCGCCTTTCGCCTATCTCTCCGCCCGCTCCGGACCGTCCGGTTGGGTGGCACAACACCCGATGCCGGCGCGTCGCTCCAGGCCGCCGCCCGATGCACAGGCCGCCGTTTCTCCAAAAGCCTTTAGCCCCAGGGCGCCCCTTCACTGCCGCCTCGGGCGACCTTCAAGGCCCCGACAGGGAGTTTTCACATCTTCGCTTTCGGGAAATCCGCGCGCCCGGCTGTCAGGCTGGAGGTTGTCCGGAGGGCCGATTCAAGTGGCCGTTCCAGTTTTGTCGCGCATTCACCCGAGGCCCGGGCTTAAGTATGCTATTTTAATTACGATATATGATGACTGTCAAGAGAAATCCGAGAGGCCTCGACCTCCGATCTATTCTCTTCCCCGCCCGTCATCGCCTGCTCTCACCACGAGAAAGAGACGGCCGGGGTTTTCCGGCGAACAGGCGCCCCCGGTCCTTCCCCTCTCAGTCGATCTTTTCAGCTCCGCGCGCAGATGGCTGGCCTGGGAGCTTATGAAATGGCCCTTCAACACGCCAGGCTCGTTCTTGTCCAGGGTGAACGAGAAGGTGTAGCGGCCGCTCGACCCCCTGCGCATGGCGCGCTTCGGCAGCCCCTCCACGGACCCGGATACCGAGTGCGGCGCATCCGGCCCTTTAAGGGGCCAATAAGGATGGACCTCGAATTCCAGCGTGACAGTCCCCCCGGCCCGGCTCACTCTTGCCCTCTCCACCCCTCTCCAGTCGGGGGCGCAGTGGCAGCTACCGTTGGCGGTGGTATATTCCCCGAACGAATGGACCACCCTGGTCGTTTCATTGTCGATCTGCTCGACGTAGAGCAGGTAGTCCCAGCCCAGCCTCGAATTCCATTCGCCGGCCCACGTACCCGACAGTGCCTTTACCTCGTCCGGCAGCGCTGGGTCGGGGGGATCGATCCTGACGTCGGAGATCACGGGGGCCTTCTGCTGGGACGTAGTGAGGGCGACGGAGCAGGAGACGACGAGCAGAACCGCAAGGACCATACCGGCTTTCTATGCTTTTCTGTGCTTCAAGTATCCTGTCCCCCTTGAGATGCAAAGCGGAGATGCAACGCGCTTTCCGCCTTCCTGTCTACTGCGCTACGACATCAAATGCCTGCTCCGTCAGCTTGCGGTCGCCGTACCACAGCTCGAAGCGCCATTCTCCGGGTACGATCTCGTACGGATAGTCGAAACCGTATCCTTCTATGCCGTTCGTGACCGCACCTTCTGCGTTTGTTTTGTAAGATAAGGTTATCTCATAGCCCTTGGTGACGGTGCCGTCCGGCTTGCGCATCGGTGGGAAAGCGACAATCTTGCGAAAATTGACGGTGGTCGAGGCGGGCAGGCCCGTCACAACGAACCTCAAGCCGAAACGGACGCCGAGCCGCGCCGGCACCGTATGCGACGCGCTCGTAAACCGGACGGTATCCGGCCGTATAATCCGTGACATACCGGTAGGCGTGCCAGGCGCGTTGACTCTTTGCTCCGATTCGGTCGTGTAGGTCCCCGAAGCAAGCACAGTGCATTTCACGTCTCCCTGAGGCGCCCCCATTGCAGCAGGCGCAAAAAACGCCAGCGCCAAAGTAACCAAGCAGCATCTGACGACGATCCGCCTCATAGCGTGTTGCCCTCCTTCCGGTTGTATTGACCGAATCATCATATATACCCCGGCCCGTTGTCAAGACAAAAAATAGACCGCCGCGGGAGATTACGCCCGCAGCGCCGCCAGGTAGTTGGTCCCTTTGAATATCTCCCAGGTCTCGTCGTACCTGTCTATCGGCGCCAGCCCCCGGCGCACTATGCGGTGGATGCGGTAGCGCGGCGCAAGGAGCTCGAAGAAATCCCTGAAGAACGTCCTCGAATCGATATTGCAGTCCCCGAACTCGAACTGTATATGGCCGATGCGGCCCGATTCGATCATCCCGGATGCCCCTTGCAGCACCTTGAGCTCGTGGCCTTCTATGTCCATCTTGAGGAGGTCGATCGTGTCGATCCCTTCGGCTTCGCAGAAGCGGTCCACCGTCGTGCAGTGGACCTGGACGGCCGATGCCGCCGGCACACCGGGCCGCCTGTAGTGGGAGGCAAGAAAAGACCTCTGACCGTCCGAATAGAGCGGCAGCGTCTCTTCCCTGTCACTCAGGCCAACGTTGTAACAATGGACGCAATCGGCCATGGCGTATCTCGACCTCAAAAGCGCGAAAGTTGCCTCGTTCGGCTCGAAACAATAAACCTGAGCCATGTCGCCGAAGGCGGCAAGCACCAGCTCCGTGTACGCCCCCGTGTTCGCCCCCGCGTCGAACGCTACGAACGGCCTCACCGGGTCGTACCCCCGCGCCAGGTAGTGGAGTACCCAGTCCTCCCCGCTGTCGTTCGTGAGGACCCCCCGGCCATAGTTCATCCTGTGCAGGGCCAGCCTGTGGAGCCGCTTCCAGAGGGGCTGGAAGAACGGCCCGGAAAACGCGTTGCCGATCCTTCGCGCGTTCATGGATTAATTTCTACCACAAGGACGGCGGGAAAGAAATACAGGACGGCCACGGCCTATTCGTTCACAGCCATCACCACCCAGGAATGGGTATTATGGAGGAGGCTCGTATCGACGTCGTAGCCGAGGAACCTCTGCACCCCCGGCGCGAGGCCTTCCTTGATTTTCGGGATAGCGCCCTCCGGCAGGATCGTCTCTTCGAGGTCGATCTTCTGGCTTACCACTACGCCGGTCCTGCCCCGGTCTAGCCTGTCGTGCCACGCACCGGGGTCGTCGAAGGGCACGAAGGCGTTTTCGAAGATTATGAAGCGGCTGAAATGGAGTTAGAACAGTCTGTCGATCTCGTCGAAAGAAAAGCCGTGCCTGCCGAGCATCCCGGAGTTCGGCGTGCCGACGATGACCAGGCCGCCCTTCCGGGTGATGCGCTTCAGTCCCGACAGCGCCTGCCCCTGTTTCCCATATTCTTTGACGTGCTCCACCACTTCGGAGCGTACGGATAAGTCGAAGGCGCCGCCGGGCACCCGGTCCATGCGCGTAATGGGCTGCACGTCGAATTCGGCGCAGTCGCCGTACCGCGACCTTGCGTATTCGACGGCCGCCCTCGACGCGTCGTACCCGTGGACGGAAGAGGCGCCCTGCTCTTTCAATATCCGGCAGCCGTACCCGCTGCCGCAGCCGATATCGGCGACCTTCCGGCCCCCGGCGAACTAGGCCGCAAACAGGTAGAACTTCCGGTGGTTCAGGAAATTCCTGACCCCGGCCTCCGTCGCCGCTTTCTGCGTTCCGTCCGAGGAGAACTCGATCCGGTCAGGGTAGACCCTCTTATAGTCCTCGTAGTAATACGTCCGCCTTATCCTGGCCCCCAGGGCCTTCAAGTGCTTGAGGACCTTTTTCATCGATGCGCCTGCCCCCGCAGTCCCGTACTTATATCATCGCAGAAGGGCGGCGTCAAGGCGCAGCATGTGCCGTTACCTCCAGTGTCGCACCTGACAAAGGAATTGGGCCGTCCTGGGGCGAAAGCCCCGTCATTTTGCTTGAAAAGCGGGCGCGGGGGGTATAGGCTGTTTGGGGCCGCATGGTCGCCGCCTTCGGTTATCGAAGGCGGCACAGAAGGAGGACCGTCACGGGACAGGGCGGCAAGAGGGCACAGACAGTGACCAGGCGTGAGCTGATGGCCGAGCTTGCGGACATAAAGCGGCAGGTCGCCGGGCTGCGGAAGGCGGAGAAGCGCCAGGCAGAAACCATAGAGTCCCTTCGAAAAAGCGGGGAGCAGTACAGGGACCTCGTCGAGCTCGCCAAGAGCATCATCGTGCGGATGGACCCGGCGGGGAACGTCACCTTCGTGAACAAATACGCCCGGCAGTTCTTCGGATACGAGCCTGACGAGCTGACCGGCAGGAACGTCGTCGGGATGATAGTGCCCGTCTATGAGTCCTCCGGCCGGCGGCTCACGGAATTGATCGCCGCGCTCTGCAAGTCGCCCGACCGGCTGGCCGTGAACGAGAACGAGAACGTGCGGAAGGACGGCAGCCGCGTTTGGGTGCTCTGGAACAACAAGGGCGTCTTCAACGAAAAAGGGGAGCTCACGGCGATCCTTAGCGTGGGCAGCGACATAACGGCCCGGAAGCGGGCGGAAGGGATCTTGAAGGCCTCGAACACCCGCCTCGGGGCGCTCGTCAGGGAGAAGACCGCCCGGCTCAGGGAGATCATCGCCCAGCAGAAGAAGGAGCACAGACAGCTGCAAAAGAGCCTGGCCGCACTCAGGGTTGCCATGGACGCGACGATCAAGGCCCTTTCAGCCACCGTTGAGGCGAGGGACCCTTACACGGCCGGCCACCAGCAGAGGGTGACCCGCCTCGCCGTAGCGATGGCAAAGGAGATGCGCATGGACGCGACCCTCGTTGAGGCCGTGAAACTCGCGGGCATCGTGCACGATATCGGGAAGATCTGCGTGCCCGCCGAGATATTGACGAGGCCCGGCAAGCTCAGCCCCAACGAGTTCGCCGTGATGAAAGACCATTGCCAGGCGGGCTACCACATTCTGAAGGACATCGACTTCGGCCCGGACGTGGCGGAAATAGTGCTCCAGCACCACGAGCGGCTCGACGGGAGCGGCTACCCGCGGGCGCTCACCGGCGAGGCGATCCACATCGCCGCCCGGATCATCGCCGTAGCGGACGTGGTGGAATCGATGCTCTCCCACAGGCCGTACCGGCCGTCCCTGGGCGCCATACCCGCGCTGCGGGAGATACGGCGGAACAGGGACTCCCTCTATGACCGCACCGCGGTGGACGCGTGTTTGCGGCTCTTTCGCGAGAAAGACTTCACTTTCGACCGATAGGGGGGGTAGTCCATTCCTGGGGGTAATACAAGCACTTTCTCGGAGGCTGCCACTGCGCCCCCAACTGGCAGAGGGTACACAAAGCGAAAGTCACCTATTCCGGGGGACAGGCAACGATAGAATTCGTGGTCCCCAGCCTCCAAAGTCCAAACGGGGTCCCGCACGACCTCTCCGGGCTGGCCGATCCATCAAGAAAGTGGTGGGGGTGGAGCTTCTCTTTTACGGTAGAAAAAAATCAACCCACTTTGATGAAGGGCCATTTCGTTGCAAGACGAAATCTGCGCATAGAAATGAAACGGGTCGATTAAGCGGTGGGGCCGCGCAGCGTTCTGAAGGCAGGCAAAACAACCTGCAGGTTTGGCGGTTAGAGATTATAATAGGTACAAGGCGAGGTTTAACGGCCCGTCATTCCGATTTACTGGGGGGACTCCATGAAATATGCCGCTTTGATCTTTACTCTCTGTTCGCTTTTTCTGCTCGGCGTGACCCAGTCGTCCTTCGGCCAGGCTGCGGGCGATCAACAGGTGTTGAAGGCCGTCGCCATCCTCAGCCCCGTATCCGGCAGCGGGGTTACAGGCATCGTAACATTCACCAAGGTCGATGAAGGCATAAGGGTGATTGCGGACGTACAGGGGTTGACTCCAGGCAAGCACGGGTTCCATGTACACCAGCACGGGGACTGCTCGGCGCCGACGGGGGATTCTGCGGGAGGCCACTTCAATCCCGAAGGAAAGTCGCACGGGGCGCCCACCAGCAATGACCGCCACGTGGGCGACTTTGGAAACATTACGGCCGGCAGCGACGGCAAGGCCCATTACGAATGGACAGACCGGATGATTACCTTTGGTGGACGCGATTCCATCATAGGCCGTGGACTCATCGTCCATGCAAACCCCGACGACCTCGTGACGCAGCCGGCGGGCAATTCGGGTCCTAAGGTTGCCTGCGGCGTGATCGGTATCGCAGCAAAGTGAGCGGCCGCTCGGGTGGCCAAAAGACGGGAGTCGATTAGAGAACTTCAACCGGGCAGGTGCCGGCCTCGCCATCGAAAGTGCCAAGGACTCCACCCTTTCCCCAGCCCCCCATCTTTTTCGCCCGTTACCTTTTCACCGATTCTGTTATAATAGCAGGGCACGACCAACTTTCCGTAAAGGGGGGATTCCGATGAGCTACACGAGAAGAGAGTTCATGAAGACGGGAGTCGTTGTGCTGGGCGCAACGGCTGCCGGGGAAAGGCTCGCTTCCGGTCTCAGGAATGGAGGCTCCGAGGCACATGCGGCGCAGCCTGCGCCCGTCTACGAGATCTACGCCCTGAAGTATGCAGGTCCTTTTACGAGCAGTCTGGCCATGCTGCTCTGGAACGAGGGCTGGAACGAGACGATCGAGCGGAACTACTACATCTGGGTCATCAAAGGTAAGGACGAGAACATAATAGTCGATACGGGCACCGGCGTAACCACGGCCGAGCAGCGGAAGCTGAAAGGATACGTCAATCCCGTGGATGTCCTTGCCCGCATAGGGGTGAACGGCGACAATGTGAAAAAGGTCATCATTACCCACATCCACTTCGACCACGTCGGCGGCATAGAGATGTTCCCCGACGCCTTTCCGAAGGCCAAGTTTTACATTCAGAAAAAAGAGTTCGATTTCTGGACCAAAAACCCGATAGCGAAGAGGGCGCCCTTCAAAGGCATCACGGACGCAGGGGCCAACAGGAAGGTTGCCTCAATGGCAGGCTCCGGCCGCCTCGTCATCGTTGACGGGGACAGAAAGATCATGCCGGGGATAGAACTGCTCCTTGCGCCGGGCCATACCATAGGTCTTCAGGCGGTGGCCGTCAACACGGCCAAGGGTACGGCCATAGCCGCCTCCGACTGCGCCCATATCGCCCGCAGCTTCAAGGACGACATCCCCAGTTGTCTCATCACGGACATCATTGTCTGGATGAAGAGCTACGACAAGCTGAGGGCCAGGGCCTCGAGCATCGACCTGATCTTTCCGGGCCACGATGCGAAGATGCTGAGCGATTACCCGAAGGTGGCAGAGGATGTGACGAGACTGGTATGATAAGGGGAGGGCCTCCTCTTACGGAAACAAGGCCCCCAGATGTCGGGCGGCGTCTAAGCGGGGCCCGGCCGGCTTGAAGGAGATTCCCCCCGACGGGCCATTTGGCAGGCGCATTCGCACTTGCCCTCGGCCGTGGGCAGAATAAACGACAAACGGGCGCCCACGCGCCCGTTTTTTGACTTCCGTGAGCGGATTACTTCTCGATGCCGGTAAAGGGGACGACGGTCGAGCTCGGCGTATCGAGCATATGGGCGCGACCCTCGAAGATACCGCCCTCTGGAAGTGAAAGCTTGGGCGTAGATATGTCGCCGAGGACGTGTCCCTTGGGCGTGATTGAGACCGCCTCGGTGCACGTCACGGAGCCCTCCAGCTTTCCGCCTATCGTAGCGTTCCGCGAGACTATGTCGCCTTTTATCAATCCCGATTCGCCGATTATCACCGAGTCCGCCTGCATGTTCCCGTCGAAGGCCCCGTCTATCCTCACGGTGCCTTTCGACACCAACTCGCCCTTCAGGCTGGAATCGGCCCCTATAACAGTCATCAAAGAAGATGCTTCTTTCCTGCCCATCATCATGATCTCCTCCCTAAGAATGGGATGGGGTCCATCGGGACCCTGCTTTTCCACACCTCATAATGGATGTGCGGGCCGGTCGCGTTCCCCGTGGCGCCGGAGAGCGCAATCGTGTCGCCCCGCTTCACCCTTTGTCCCACTTTAACAAGGTTCTGGCTATTGTGCGCGTAGGCCGTGCTGAAATTATGACCGTGCTCTATGAAGACAATGTTGCCGTTGCCGCCGACCCAGCCCGAAACGCTTATGATGCCGTCAGCCGTGGCCTTCACCGGCGTACCGGTAGGCACCCTGATATCCAGGCCTGAATGGAAGGCAGGCTCGCCGGTCTGCGGGCTGATCCTCCTCCCGAAGACCGAGCTGAGGACGCCGGAGGCCGGCCACCCCATGGGGGTGGCGAAATAGGCGTCTCTTTCCTCCTTCATGTATCGCTTGACCTCCGCAACGGAGACCATCGCCTCATCTATCTCTTTTTTCAGGAGGTCTACATCTGGATAGCCCATTTCATGCTGGCTGGCCTTCTCCAGGACGGCTTTCTTCGACTTCATGGCAAGGAGCTGCCTGAACTCCTGGTCGTGCGTCTGAAGGGTGGTAAGGCTGTAACGCATCTCCCCGAATCTAGCCTTCAAATAAGCGAGATTCTGGCGCATCTCCAGATATCTGGCGGTCCTGACGCCGACCGATATAGCGTAAGACGTGCCGAAGCCCCACGCGAATATCATGAGCGCGATGACCACAAAGGGCAATTTTACCTGTAGCAGCCGCGACCTGGAGTGGGGCACGATCATGATGGTAATTGAAGTGAAAGCTTTACTGAAAAAGTTTCTGATCTTCAACATTCTCTTTTTTTGTAACTACGAAAATAACGACAAGAGCGACAATGCCGTGCCGGTTGCAACGGCACGTAAAACAGGAAAACCAAGGCTGGGCGTATCCCCCCCCCTTTGCGCCCCGCACCTTGCCGGCAATCCCACGCAGTCCCTTAGTGTGCTAGCCCGGAACTACCCGAGTGGATGTACCTGCAATCAAGCTTGCCGAATGTGATATATATTTGGACAGCGTTCCCTGAATGTCAAGCAAAAATTTCACTTTTTGGCTGCTTTTTGTCAACGTTTTGCGTAACATATTGTTATGAATGGTGAAAATTGTTTTGAAATTTACGGGTGGTCCACGCCCTAGGGGGGCGGTCTTACGGCAGGCGAAAACAGCCCGAATAGCGCATAATCGTAGGGGCCGCGAGGACGGCGCACGGGTAGCGTCGGACCGCCTCTTCGGTCGACGGAACCGGCTCCTGAACCCTCCCGAAAATCGATTACATGAGAGACAAGGGACACCGGTTTTATCGACGACGCGTTTCCTCTCCACGCGCAACTTCCCGGAACGCCTCCAGCTATCCGAATCGGGTTTCTTGGAAATGCTCTTCCAAAAATACAGATGGGCTTTTAATTGGCCTATGGGAAAAAGATTATCTTATGTGTCATACATGATATGACCCCTTGCCGTGTGGGGTTGCCTGCGACTGCCGCTTACCTGTGCAGCCTTTTCCTCAAAGCTACAAGGCCGAAGAGGCCGGAGGTGAGGAGCCATGCCGCCGGAGGAAGGGGGACCGCGGAGGCCTGCTGGGCCAGGGTGAACGTGCCGCCATCCAATTGCATCGAATAGTTGCCGGCAGCCGTCCCTACCCAGTACGAATAATTGTTTGCCCCGCCGTTGCCCCATATGTTGATCTCTTGTGAGCCGCCGTTGTCTGTGGAGACAGTAAAGAGCAGTCCTCCGGAGGAGAGCAGCGAGGTGGTGGAGGCGGGGGCAAGCCTGTTGTCGTACGAAAAGGCGCCAAGTGGGCTTATAGTAGACGAGCCGACAGGGAGCGTGCCGGCCGCCGTGTACAGCGGCGCGGAGGTGATGCCCGGCGCATTGAGGCTGCCGTTTGTGACCGTCAGGTACCCGGACCCGTCGTTGACGGGGGCCGTCTCCAGCGTCCCGTATGCAGCGAACGACCCGTCTGCGAAAGTGAATGTGTAGAGGTCGGCGAAGGCGTGGCCAACGGCTACAAAGAAGAACGCCAGGAAGAGGCAGGCTATCTTTTTCATCTGGAAAATCTCCTATCTATTTTCATGTGGCGCGCGCTTATGTCTTACGCTCTTGGTAATACATTGTCTAACAGTATTATCGTTTTGTCAAGATCTTTCTTAAGGGGGTCCGGCAATTCTTTTTAGGAAATCTCTAAAAGTGAGGAAGGGCGCGGCTAAACCGGGGCACCGTCGTGGTCTGGCGGGAGTCATCGGTCTTCGGGAGAAGGCCGTCTCGGTGTAAGGAGAGTCAGGGGAGGTGGGACGCGCGGGTGGCGGCGTTCGGCGCTGCTGAGCGGGCTATGTTTTTCAGTAAAACTCTTTCATAATCCCCGCAAGACGGCGGGGGTCGAAGGATGGCCCGGCCGCTTGCCCTCCTGCAGGGCTGCCGAAGGGGGGCCTCTCGCTCCGGTAGATGACGCCCAGAGGTATCGCGTCGCCAAGCTCAAGCGCCTTTGTCATCGCCCCCGCCCTGTCGGCCGGGTCGTAGGAAGCATCGAGGCGGTAGACCCTCTTGGCAAACCATTGGTATGTATTGACGTGGTTGAACGTGACGCAGGGCTGGAGAATGTCGAGGAGGGCAAAGCCCGTATGGCTGATAGCCTGGCGCATCATCTCCGAGAGGTGCTCCTGGTCGCCCGCGTACCCCCTCGCGACGAAGCTGCAATCGAGGGCTATTGCCAGGGCGAGGGGGTTGAGCGGCGCGGCTGTGGCGCCCTCCGGCTGGGCCTTCGTCTTCATGCCGCGCATAGATGTCGGGGAGGCCTGCCCCTTCGTCAGCCCGTAGACCTGGTTATCGTGGACGAAGAACTTGACGTCGATGTTCCGCCTTATCGCGTGGATAAGGTGATTACCGCCCTCCCCGTAAGCGTCCCCGTCCCCTGAGACGGCGATCAGGGGCGCCGGCCCTCCCGCCAGCCTGATGCCCGTCGCCACGGGGAGGCCCCTGCCGTGCAGCCCGTTGAAGGTATTGCACCGCGTATAGTGGGGGAACTTACCCGCCTGGCCTATCCCCGACACGACGATCAATTGGTGGGGTGCGAGACCGAGTCCGGCGACAGCAGCGTTGAAGGCCTTGAGGATGCCGAAGTTCCCGCATCCCGGGCACCAGGCGGGGGGCCTGCCTTCGTAGTCACGCAAGTCTGCCATCCAGTTCCTCCAGCAAGGTCTCCAGAAGGTACGGCCTCCCGTCATACCTGTTGATCGCCTCATTGCAGGCGAAGCCCGTTTCCACCCTGAGCAGCCGGGCAAATTGCGATGTCGCGTTGCTCTCTACGGAGATCGTCTTTTTGGCCGATTTGAGCAGGCCCAGGTAGTCGAAGACGTCCATTGAAGGGAAGGGCCAGACCTCGCTGAAATGGAGAAAGGCGATCTCCCTGCGGGCCGACATGACATCGACGGCCTCCCGCAGTACGCCGTAGGTGCTGCCCCAGCCGACGAGGACGACTTCCGGCCTGCGGCTGCCGTAAAGCGCGGGCGGGGCGATCTCTTTGCGGATCGAGGGCAGCTTGAGATGGAGCCGCTTCTGCACCATCTTTATGCGGGTCTCGCCGTCCTCGATGAGATGGCCTTCCTCGTCGTGCTCGTCGCTGTCCTCGACGACGAGCCAGCGTGCGCTCCCCGGCACGGCCAGGGGCGACACACCGGACACCGTGAAGGCATACCGCTTGTAGGGGACCTGCCCGGAGGCCCCGGCCCCGCCGCCGGCCCCCGTCCCGTCCCTGAGCCGGTAGTCCTTGTAGACGATCCTATCGAGGTCGAACCTTTCGTAGGTCCAGGAGGAATCGGCGAGGTACTGGTCCGTCAGGACGAATGCCGGTATCTGGTATTTTTCCGATAGGTCGAACGCCTTGTTCGTGAGATGCAGGGCCTGCTCCGGCGAGCCGGGCGCAAAGACCGCCTTCGGGAACTCCCCGTGACCCGCGTGAATGACGAAGAGCAGGTCGCCCTGCTCCGTCCTTGTGGGCAGCCCTGTCGATGGGGCGGGCCGCTGCCCGACTGCGATGACAAGGGGCGTCTCCGTCATGGCGGCCAGTGAGACGCCTTCGACCATGAGGGCGAACCCGCCGCCTGCCGTGGCCGTCATCGCGCGGGCGCCCGCAAACGACGCCCCTATGACCATGTTGACCGCGGCTATCTCGTCCTCCGCCTGCTCCACAACAACCCCGTACTCTTTCGCTTTCCCCGCCATGAAGAGGAGCACGCCCGTGGAAGGGGTCATCGGGTAGCCTGAATAGAACGTGCATCCCGACAGGACCGCCCCGAGACCGATGCCTGCGTTCCCGCCGATCAACATGCGGGGACGGCCGGTAGCGGCCATCTCGAAGCCGCACCGCTTGCAGTGCTCGATTGCGTAATCGCGCCCCCTGGCCGCCGCCTTCCGGTTCTCCTCGACGATCTTCTCGCCTTTCGCGGCCATGACCTCGCCGAGGACGTCCATGTAAGCGTTGACGGGCACACCCATCATGCCGAGGACGGCGCCGGTCGCCACCGTATTAGCCATGATCCTGCTGCCGCCATTCTGCGTTGCAAGCTCGACGAAGGGGACTTCGAGAAAGCGCGGCCCCTCGTGCTTCTCTTTAAGCATCGCAGGGTCGTAGACGATCACGCCCGCCGGGCTGAGGCTGCCCGCGCCCTCCGCTATGCTCTGCCTGTCGAAGGCGAGCACGATGTCGGCCTGTGTCCGCGAGCAGGCAACGGGCCTGTCGGACACCCTCATCTGGAGGAAATTGTGGCCGCCCCTTATGCGGGATTCGTAGTCCTGATGCGTAAAGACATCGTAGCCGGACCTGGCGAAGACCTTTCCGAGGAAGTCGCCTATCGTCTGTATGCCCTGGCCGGCCTCGCCGCCTATTTTGACGGTATAGTCCAATCCCGACCCCACGCCGGATAAAAATATGCCGCTTCAAGGGAAATGTACTGGGGCGGGATGGGAATGTCAAGCATTGGCGGCCGGCGCGGACCGGGATCTTTTCGCGGCAAGCTTTGTCGCGCGGTCCTCGGGTCGTTCGGTCAGTAGGTTTACTCGTAACGGTTGTTTCTCGCGGCCGGAGGAAATTTCGACGAGGCACCCGCCCGACGTAAGGAGGGAAGGGTCGAACGCCGTGACCGAAAAGCCGCCGCCCGGAGCATACGTTTTGGGTACGTGAGGACGCGCGGCTTTGAGGGACAGGCGTATGGCGCGAAATTAACCCGGCCGCACAGCAGACGACTCTAGTCGTCGTATTTGCCCGCCGGTCCTTTGGCGCTCGTCAACCCCTTCCCCCGCTCGATGATCTTATCTTTGGTCCAATCGGCCGGGTTTTCGATGGGTTTTCCCTTGGGACCAAGGTCGTAGGAGCCGGCCTTCAGGAGCGCCTCGACGCCGAGGGCGGCCGTGTCCGCGCTGTTCAGGACCTTGGTCATCATCTTGTATGCAAAGTCTTCTACGCCTTTCGCCATCTTTTCGCGCACTGCGGCGGGCTGCGCCAGCAGCTTGTTCTCGAAAGGCAGGTTCAGGCTCTTGTAGTCCCCCTTCTTCCAGCCCTTGCCTTCGGCGTAGGCGATCATCTCGGCCCAGAGCTCTTCAGTCATCCCCTCGCCCCGGAGCTTGATGAAGTTGCCGTTGGCGTCGAGCTGGGCGTTTCCGTAGTCGTTCACCTCGACCCCCCAGGAGATGAACTGGAGCGCCGTCGCTACGTTTGCCTTAGTCGTCGCTGTTTTTTGCGCGATCTCGCGCAGCCGCTCGGAGCTGTTGCCCGAGGTGCCGTGCTGCGCCCCGCTTATGCTGTATGGCGCAAGGGCCTTGTGTATCTCGGCGGTAAGCTCGACCTGGATGCCTGCGTCCGATGCCTCAATGCCGTGGGTCGTGCCGTTGTTGAGGGCAATCCAGTCAGGGAAGATGGCGTGCGCGTTCAGCCCCTGTATCAGGAAGCACGCTTCGGGCACCGTGGAAAGGCCTTCCTTGCCCTTGATCTCTCCCACCTCCGTCTCCAGGCCCGCCCATTTCGGGACGAAGGGGTTGAGCTCGATGTTGGCGAGGAGGTTCTGGGCATCGGGCAGGTGGGAGGCGTCGATGGCGACTGACGTGAGCCCCGCCTCGAACATCGTCGGTATCTCGACCTTTGCCGCGGCGATGTCCTTTTCGCTCTTGATGCCGTAATGGTCCGCGTGGACGGCCACGGGCACGGTGATGCCCATCTCGTCGCACAGCGTATCGACGATGCGCGCAATGTTCCAGTAGTTGACCGCGCAGTATGCCTTCTGCCCGCCCTCCGACTTTGCGATCTCGATTATAAGCGCGGCGTTAGCCCGCTGGGCGGCCCGCAGCGCGCCCCGGATGACGAAGTAGTTCCTCCCGTTCGCCGCCATGGCGATCGCCTTCCCCTTGGCGCGCATGGCGCGGTCGATCACCTTGCCGCTTACGATGAGGGCCTTCGAATTGGGGAAAAGCTGTTTGATATTGGGTGGACGAAGCTCAAGGGCCTTCTCGAAATCCGCCGAATAGCTCATAAGAGGCTCTCCTTCCTGAAGAAAGAATTTACTCTTTTGCTAATTGGATTCTAAGATAAATCGGGACAAATGTCGAGTGCCTGCAAAAATAGGACAGGCCGCGAGGTCCACGGCTTAAGCATTTTGCATTGCATCCGATACATTTTCAGATCGCAGCGCATTGCCTGCACTAGGAGCGATGATTCATGGCCAGATGCAATAGATGCGGCAAGGGAGGACTGTTCTTCAGGGTCAACTCGGGAGGCAGGTGCCCCAACTGCGAGCGCATCCTCATGCTGCAAGCGGAATATATGCAGCTGGAAGAGGGAATTAAGAAAATGAGGGCGGAGTTATCTGCAACCGAAAGTGCCTATAACGAAACGAAAGGGAAGGCAGAGACCCCGCACGAAAAGCCCACGGACAAGGCCAATAAGGATGTGCTATCTGAAAAATCCACTGAAACTGGTGCAAAAAAAGATATATTGCCCGAAACATCGACCGCGCCTGACAGCGCCGGATTGCAGGACACGACGAAAGAAAGCACGAGAACCCTCAGGCTTGTGTTGACCGCCCTCGGAGCCGAATTCCAGAATGCCCTGTTCAATAAAAGATATTGCGGATTGGATGAGGCGATCAGGGATATGCGGACCGCTGCTGCCAGGCTTCAGGAAATCGCCACCGAGGGCAACCAGGACATAGCCCCGATTGTGACAAAAATTCTCGGCGACATCGAGTACATATTCATAGAAGCAATCGAAAATGCATATGAATACTATCTACGGGAAGGGCCCGATAGCCCGCTTCGCCCGGAGCGGCAAGGTACCGAGGGCCCGAGCGGGGAAGACATTCCACGCAAGAAGGTGAAAAGCAGCTCTGCCGGGAAGGGGCGGGGGAGATAAACCCATAACGGCACCGATTGGGTGAGTGTGCGACTTGACTACGCCGTTGCATGATGCTACAATTGTAACAGGTGGAGGCAAAATTATGAGCGTTCCCATACGAATCGATGACGAGCTTTATGAGGAGGCCAAGAAAAGCGCAGCCGCAGAATCGAGAACCGTGCCGCTTCAGATCGCTTACTGGGCGAAGATAGGGAAGGCATCTCTTGAGAACCCGGACCTGCCGGGCGCACTGGTCCGGGACATCCTTGCGGCAAAACAGGGCGGCGAGTTCGTGCCTTTCGAGTTCGATGAAGAATGAACGTCCGCCAGTCCCCGTACTTCCGCCGGGCTTATAAAAAGCTGCACCCCAACCAGTTGAAGCCGGTCAACGAGGCCATACACCGCATCATGGGCGATCCGACCTGCGGGGAAGAAAAGCGGGGCGATCTCGCAGGCGTGCGCGTCCATAAATTCCGCGTCCAAGACCAACAGTATCTTCTTGCTTACGAATTCGACACTGAAAACCTCTCCCTCCTTGCCCTCGGCGTGCATGAGTTTTTTTGCAGGGACATCAAGAAAGGACGGTAGGCCAATCACAGCCGTTATCTGGCAGCATAGGCCAAGTATCTTATGTTACGTCCGTTAGGCGAAAAAGACATTCGCATCCGCCTCTCTTCAGATCAACCGCTACCAAAACCGGCCCGTACTCTTTCCGATATGCCTGGTATTTTCAGTTATGACATTTGAGGTACGCTTTTGTCAGCCCTCGTCATGGAAAAGGATCGTAATGCCTGACCCGAGGAGGCGTTAGGGACGTCCTATATCCCTCCTGCCAAGCGCAATTTTAGGTAACGAGTGATCTGTCATAATTTCAATAGGTTAACAATACCAACCGGTTCCAATCCGCAATTAACACTATTCACGTCTTACGATAAACGGCGACGACACCACATCTCATTGAAATACAGTCCTCTATTGCTAGAGCCGCACCGAATTAAGAACAGAAATAGCGCAATTCTAACTTAACGTGTGCTAGAATTATCGTAGGCAGGCGAATAGCTTAGCACTAAGCGCATCCTGTTTCTTTTCCGACCTTGACTAAGAAATTTCAGGAGCATTGCCATATCTACCCGGAGAAACAGCTCAGTTGCAAGTCTTGACGCTGCAGATCGACTGCCCCGGAACGCCGGGCTGCCCCTCTGCCTTTCGCTCCGCAGTATCCCGCACACATCAGTAAACCCATGCAGGCATCTACTGGTATTGATACTTTTCTGCCTCTTCTGCCTCGTTCCGGCCATTGCCGACGCGCAGGTGGATTACTGGGCTCCCTGGGTAACAAAACTTTCGACAGATTCTGCGACCATCAACTGGCGGGCCGAAGACCTCGGGTCGGGCACAGTCGATTACGCCACGTCGAGTTATTACAACCAACATAATAGTTTTGACAAAACGGCATCGTCTCAGATAGCGGGCGCCTATCAGCACGTACAATTGACTGGCCTCGAACCGAATACGTCCTATATCTACAGGGCGAAACCGTCGTACAGTCCCGATCAGTTCAGCAACCGCACGTTCCAGACGATGCCGGTGAGCGGTCCATTCACCTTTATCGTCATCAGCGATTCACATGCTCAGGAGAAACGGTTCAAATACGTGGCGGACGCCATTGCTGCAAATGAAACGGATGTGCTTTTTATCCTCGACGGCGGAGACTACGCAGGGTGGGATGATGAAGTATTTTGGGTCTCGTATTTCCAGTATGCCGACGGGATGTTCGCGAAATTCCCCATCTTTAACACTATCGGAAACCATGAGTATCATAATAACGGACATCCAGATGGCCCGCCTACTGCCGCCGATCAGTACCATTGGTCATATGATATAGCCCCCGGTGGGCCCCTGAACTATTCCTTTGAGTGCTCCGGCATCCGGTTTGTCGTTCTTAACTCCCCGGATCCGAATAATGCCAATGGTGATGATCCGCTGACTTCCCTGCCCCTTGCCCAGAGTCAGGCACCCTGGCTAAGTAACCAACTGAACAATACTATGGCAGGAACATTTACCATACTTCACCATCCGATCTGGGATTATGGCCGGACCGGGATTGATCCCAACCTCGGACCTTGGGAGACCCTGTATCATACCTACGGGATCAGCGCAAATTTCTCGGGCCATACACACAATTACCAGAGGTATTCAGTACAGGGGATCCCCTATTTCGATGTCGGTAATGCTGGGGGCAAATTTGCAGACATTAACGAAGGCGCCCCCTATGCGGTGTGGTACATATGTGGGGCAACAAGGCAGTTGGGATATCTTAAAGTCACTGTAGATCCGGCAAATAACACGGCGACAGCGCAAGAGATTTTCGTCGCCTGGGTGGAAGAAGATGATTCTGAGACAGCCACAGTCTATGACCCACCGATTATTGCCGATACCATTACATTTCCTCTTCGACCGACGGTCACGTCCTCCAGTGGGGGGGACTGTTTAATTGCAACCGCGGCCTTCGGCTCATACTTCCACCCGTATGTGAAGATATTGAGAGACTTTAGGGACACGTTCCTCCTTACGAACTATGTCGGCCAATCTTTCATCAACTGGTACTACAGAGTATCTCCTCCCATAGCGGATACAATCAGAACCAGTAAGGTCCTAAAAGCAGGCGTACGTGTATTTCTCCTGCCTGCCGTTGGCTTCAGTTATCTATGTCTCAATATGAGGATTGCCCTCACCCTTGGTATGGTTGTGCTCCTTGCTGTCATGTGTTGGGTGGGGATACGGCGGTTGAGGGTGAGGGGAGGGCGATAGGGACGTAATTGAAATATTGACATTTGCTGGAGGTGGCAAGGATATCATTCACCCTCTCACCTGTCCAGCCTTCGAAGATACCCATCCCGTGTTTCAACGGTAATGTTGGAAAGCGCAGGTCCAATCAGATGTGAGGACTTGTACCCATTAAAGGGCACCTGTCAAGAGAAAGTCCTCTTTGCCTTCTACAATTTCCCCGCCGAGCACTGGATCCACATACGGACGACCAACCCGATAGAATCGACCTTTGCGACGGTGAGGCTCAGAACGGAGAAGACCAAGGGCTGCGGGACAAGGCTCGCGACCCTCGTCGTGGTCTTCAAGCTTTGGAAACGAAAAAGACGTGGAAGAAGCTCAAAGGCTACCGGCTGATACCGAAGGTGCTCGAAGGGGTCACCTTCATCGACGGGGAGCTGCAGGACGAGACGGAGCAGGTGGCTTAGAAAATGAACGATGAGATGCGCCTTGAAAAAAGTCCGTCACCAACTCTTGACTTTACCTCCCACTAAAGGCAGCATAGGCCAGACTCCTCCCGCTATTTGGGCCAATCTTTATTGGATTCGGCGATTGGAAAGGAGTTGGAGAGCCTGAAAATATGGCGGCAGGAGAAAGTTGCTTTTCTCGCTGAGTTCACTTCTTCTAGCGCGTATGCCCGCCTAAAGCATTGTCCCAATACCAATACCCCTCACCTCTCTCCCCCAAGGGGCGAGGGAAATAAGATGGGACAAGGGTCGAATTGATGAAAGAAGCCGGGGTGGGCAGGAGAGGTTCTAAGACGCGACCGAAGCGCGCCAGGGGCCGGGAGGTTTTCGATGGATTTCGCGTTGCTTTTCGAAGGCACCCGACGAAACTATACTTTGGCAGTATGTTGAGGAGGCGCGCCGAGAAAACGACGTGAAAGGCGCGTAACGTTTTACCCAGCGGTTAGCTTTTGTATAGACCGCGGGGCAAAGATCACGGCCCCGATCTATCCGCGCCGGCCCCTTACCCCTTCAATTTAAACTTACGGAATATCGACCGCGCTATTACCATTCGCTGGATTTGGTTGGCGCCTTCGTAGATTTGGGTGGCCTTTGCATCGCGCATCATCCGCTCCACGGGGTAGTCCTTCGTGTACCCGTAGCTCCCCAGTATCTGCACCGCCTCGGTCGTCACCTTCATCGCCATGTCGGCAGAATAGACCTTCGCCATGGCGGACGCCCGGTCGGCCATCATCGCGCCCATTGTGCCCCTGTCGAAGCCGGGCAGCTCGTCGAGGAGGTGCGCAGCGTGGAGGACCAACTGCCGGGCCGCCTCGATGCCCGTCGCCATCTCGCCGATCATCGCCTGTATGCCCTCATGCTCGGCGAGCCTCTGGCCGAACTGCATCCTTCCCCAGGCGTACTCGGCCGAGAAGTCGAGTGCGCCCTGGGCGATGCCGACCGCCTGCGCGCCGACCGCAGGCCGCGACAGGTTGAGGGTGGACATCGCCACGCCCCAGCCGTCGTTCTCCTCCCCAAGCAGGTTGTCACGCGTCAGCCTCACGTTGTCGAAGCTGATCTCCGTCAGGTCGGAGCCATTCATCCCCATCTTTTCCTCATTCTTACCGATCGTGACGCCAGGGTAATCGTTCTCGATGAAAAAGGCCGTTATGCCCTTGTGCTTCAGGGTGGGGTTGCTCGTGGCGAACAGCGTCAGTATCTTGCAGCTCGCCCCGTTCGTTATCATCGATTTCCTGCCGTTCAGGATGTAGCCGTCGCCGTCCTTGACGAAGGTGGTCGTCATGCGCGCGGGGTCGGAGCCGGCCTCCGGCTCGGTGAGGGCGAATGCGGCAAGGCAGGTCTTTTTCGATTGCGTGACCTTGTCGTAGATATACTTCTTCTGCTCGTCTGTGGCGGCGATTACTACGGGCATAAGGCCCACGTTATGGGCGAGCACGATGAGGGAGGTCGTCCCTGAGGCCTTGGCCAGCTCCTCGATGACGACGCAGAGCGAGGTGACGCTGGCGCTCAGGCCCCCGTATTCCTCCGGCAGCATGAGATAGAGGAAGCCGTGCTCCCGGCAGGCGTCCACCACGTCCCATGGGAAGTCGCACGTCGCGTCTATCGCCTTGGCCCTGGGCGCCACTCTTTCCCTGGCCATCTTCTCAGCTATCTTCTGGATCAAAGCGTTGCTTTCCGAAAGCTCCGGCATACAGCTCTCCTTTTATGCGCCCGGCGTTGTTGCGTCGAGAGTTTGCTGTGCGCTGAAAATTTGAGGTATACTTGTACCATAATCGGCAGCGAATTGGAACATTAAACTCCGACACGAGCCTTAAAGGAGCAAGGAGACGCGCGATGGCGACGGTCTATTTCACGGACTTGCGGGCTAAGCCTGGGAGAAGCCTCCTCCATAAAATAGAGGACCTGCTGAAGCGGGTCAGGGTCGCGCAAAAGGTGCGGAAGAACGACCTTGCGGCAATCAAGGTGCACTTCGGCGAGCGGGGCAACTGCGCGTACCTGCGGCCTGTCTTCCTGCGGGTGATTGCCGACCACCTAAGGGCCGCCGGGGCACGCCCCTTCCTGACGGACACGAACACCCTCTACACCGGGTCGCGCAGCAACGGCGTCACCCACATGGAGACGGCCGTGCTGAACGGCTTCGACTACGCGGTGGCGGGCTGCCCCGTCGTCATCGCGGACGGGCTGCGGGGCGCTGCCGGCGTCAGGGTAGCGGTCCCGGCAGGCGGGGTGCTGGCCGAGGTCAGCATCGCGCGGGAGATCGTCGACGCGGATGCCCTCGTCGTTGCGACGCACTTCAAGGGGCACGAGCTTTGCGGCTTTGGCGGCGCCCTCAAGAACATGGGCATGGGCTGCGCCACCAGGGAGGGCAAGCTGGTGCAGCACTCGACCGTCGGCCCGGCGATCAACGTGGAGCGGTGCAAGGGGTGCGGCCTCTGCCTTGACTACTGCCCGCGGAACGCGATCGCGCTGAAAGGCGGCAAGGGCGATGCAGCGGCGGGCGATGGCGGCGCGGCCCCCAGGAAGCACAGAACGGCCATAATCGAGGGCCATAAGTGTATCGGCTGCGGCGAGTGCATCGTCGTCTGTCCGCAGGGCGCCGTAGAGGTCCAGTGGAACGAAGACCAGGACAGGTTCCAGAAGAAGATGGTGGAGCACGCGGCCGGCGCCCTCGCTGGCAAGGCGGGCAAGGCCGTCTTCCTTAATTTCCTGATGCAGATAAGCCCCGCGTGCGACTGCTACCCTTCCAACGACGCGCCGATAGTGCGCGACCTGGGGATAATGGCGTCTGCCGACCCGGTGGCTGTAGATGCGGCCTCGGTTGACATGGTGAACGGGCAGGAGGCGCTGCCGGGGACGGTCCTGAAAAGTGCGAGGCTGGCGGGGGAAGACAAGTTCCGGGCCGTTTATCCGATGATAGACTGGAACATACAGCTAGATCATGCAGTGAGAATGGGCTTGGGCGAGAGGGAGTATAGATTGGTGAAGGTGTAACGGGGTTGGGGGTGGCCGGGCGCTTTTTGCGGCAAATGCGGGCGACCCTTCGGCGCGGCTACTCACATACACAAAAAGTATGCTGCGTCGCGCGCCTTCAGGGTCTACGCATTATCCATCAAAAATCGCCTCGGCCGAACGATGCGTGTACCGTCTCTCTAGGCCCTAATAAAGAACCACAGCCGGGCGATTCCCGCGCCCGGCGTCAGTGTCACCTTACATATTCTTACTATTGTATTACTACTTGACATAACATCCTACTTTGATCTATAATAGGAATACGAACGAGGAGGGCGTACGTATGTTCGGCACGGCCGAAGAGGTCAAAGTGGGTGTCAAGAGTCAGATAGTCATTCCTGTTCGTATCCGGCGAGAGCTGAAGATTTCCCCCGGTGACGTCCTTGTTATGACCGGCGATCGCAACGGCCGCATCTCTATCGTCAAAAAGCCTAAAGATTGGGCGAAGGCCGCCTTCGGGTGCTGCAAGGGCGCTTGGGGTGACAAGCCCCTCGAATATGCGCGCGAAGAGCGCGAGTCATGGCCATAGGCGCCGGCGATTTCCTGAGAAGGTATGGGCGGATCGCACTCGATACGAACGTGCTAATCTCCGTGTTCGCACGCGAGGATGCAGGGAAAAAGGTTGTTTTCATCATCGACGCGGCCGCGAACAAGGGAACGCACGAATTGATAATGTCCGTGCTCACGTTCTCTGAATGCGCCGTGCTGCCATACAGGGAAGGGGATTGGGCCGCCCTGGACCAGGTGAAGCTCATGTTCCAGATGCCCGGCTTGACCGTCTACCCTATGGATGAGGTCGTAGCGGAGGAGGCGGCGCGCATCCGGGGCCTTTATAGCCTTAGGATGCCCGACGCGATCATCGCCGCAACGGCGATAGTCCACAAGGCGGACGTGCTGCTTACGAGCGATAAGGCGTTTGCGGTCGTGAAGGAAGTGCCTGTGGTAAGCCCGGCCGACCTGTGAGTCACCAGCTTGCCTTCCCACATGCCCGTGATTAGATTATGGCTGTAGGCAAAAAATACATTTTTCAGGACAGGCAATGGCTTCCGCCCGTTTCGCTTCCTTTGCGGCTGCAGCGCTGATCTTTTTTGCGGCAGTCCCCTTCCCTTTGCCCGCTGCCGCCCAGGACATGGACGCCATAGAAGGCGTTTACAGGCAGCAGTACGAGCAGTACACGGCCCAGGAGGCGGCGTTGCAGCAGCAAATCAACGCGCTCTTGTCCCAGAAGATCCAGGTGGACGGCCTGATCGCGCAGATAACGGGCACATCGACGCAGAACTATGCGCAAGAGGCGGAGAGATACAGGCAGTTGCAGCTCCTGCTGCCTTCAGCGATACAATACAGCCGCGACCTGGCAGACCGGGAGAAGCTCCTAGCCCAGGTGCAGCAGAATAAGGCGCAACTGAGGGCGGCCATCCTGGACCGACAGAGCTCCTTGCCTATCTGGTGGACGCAGTAAGGTAATCAGAGCCTTTCCGCATCCCTGCTACCGGGTGCGCTCCGCTTTCCCGCGCCACGGCTCCGAGCGCCCCCGTCGTCCTCGCTGCCGTTCCCTCCGTCCGTGCCTCCCCCGCCGCCCCTCTGACTTTCGTCGAGCACGCGCCGCACGGTCCCGGCCGCCTCCGTAACTTACGTGCGTCTGGATTTCCGGCCGGCTTTCGGGTTAACATACTTTTTGCGCTCTTATAGCGGATCAAAACGCGAGTCCTGAGAATGGCATGTATCTAAAACTGGATGCATCTTGTTGCCGGTCTTGTCTGCTTCTCGCGGCATTGGTCTTCCTCGGGGGCTGTGCCGTCTCACCCCATCAATCGAGGCCGTTCTTCCTCGGTGAAGAGAATCTGGAAAGTCACGGGCGCAAGACGGCCTTCGACCGACTCTATGAGTTCGATCCCGGCAGAACCTCTTACAGGGTTGCTCCCGACTACCAGGAAAACCCGCCCAAGAAGATCGCGGTCCTTCCCTTCGCGGACCGGGGAAACGGCGATTATCTGCTCAATAAGATTCCTGTTACCTTCCGCAACGAGGAGGAGCGCGACCGGTGGTCGTGGACGCACAGCAATAGAGTCAGGCGCGCAGTCGTGGGCGCCCTGGCTACGCGGGAGTTCACTGTCGTCACCCCATTCATTGTGGACGCCATCCTTGCAGTCCGGGGCATCACCGACACGGACAAGCTCAACGCCGTCGCTCCTCAGACGCTCGGCACCTGGCTTGGAGTCGATACGGTCGTCTACGGCGACCTGCTAAGCTACGAGGCCTATTATGGCTTTCTCATCTCGGCCTGGAAGGTGAGGGCTGGCGTGCGGATGATATCGACCGTCGACGGCCATGAGATCTTCTCGTGCACTAACAGCCGCTACTCGACTGACGTGAACGTAGTCTTCGATCCGTTCGATATCGTCGTCAATTCCGCACTGGCGGTCCTTCAGCTTCGCGACATATGGCTTGCCCGCACTGAGGACGAGGTAGGCCACGAGATCATCCTGCGTCTTCCGCCGTCCTACCGCGCGCTCGCCGAAATCAAGGCCCAGGCGGAAATATATCGAGACATCCCTTCGACAGCCCCGGATGAGCCGGCTAAGCCTTAGGCTGCCCGCCGCGAGGATTAGCTCATCTGCGCCGCAGTTGCGCCGTCCTTCCGCGCGCCATGCCCATCGCTGTCATTTGATTGACAGTCAGCCGCCGGCGGGGGACCGGCGGAGGGGTCGTCGGCCGCAGGGCCGGGGACGCACTTCTCGCGGATGAGCGCCCTGTCCTTTTCCGCCTGGTCGATCTGGCCCGCAACAAAAGCAAGCTCAAGGAGCGCCGGTCCCGCCTCACAACCCAACCCGGCCAGGATCGCCGTGCAGTGCCTCCCGCCGGGCGTATTCTGGAGCCAATCTTCAAAGTTCATCTTATCTCCTTTAGAAGCTATTTTGAGGGGGGAGGCTCCGCGACCTGCGTCGTCTGATGGCAGGCCCCCCTTCCCTTCTTTCCCAGCCCGTAAACGGGCAGGGCCGGGCACAGTCGTACCGCGATGGCGGGCAGCGCAAGCCCTCATCCACGATGCAGGCGGGACAGGTCTCTCCCCCGGCCGCGCGCCCGCGACCCACTCCCCCCGCGTCCCCCGCACCCTCTCCGGCAACTGCCGGCTGCCTTGTCTCCTTTTTTCTTCCCTTTTGCATTGAGATAATATTACCACCACGGTAATATAAGTGTCAAGAGCTATATTACCGTGGTGGTAATATATAACGAGACAAAATTGCGAAATTGCGAAATGAGCGCCTGGTGAGGCGCCGAAGACCGACTTTTACAGACCGATGAAGATGATCTTATCCACTGTGGGGAGGTCCCGCGCTTCCTTAGTCACTGTGCTGCCCCTTCCGAGCCCTTTGAGCAGGATGCGGCCGTCGGGCAGCCGCTCGATTTCCCTCACGGACGCGGGGAGCTCGTCGCCGGCCCAAACGACCAGATTGTCGTCGCTGACGACAGAGAGCGGCACGCTTTTGACATACAGGTAGGAGCCTTTTCGCAGGTGCGGGTGGAGGGTATCGGTGGCCACCTTCAGGCAGTAAAGACCAAAGGCCTGGGGATTATCCCGTGTATATCCGGGCGGCAGGGGAACGATCTCAACCTCTTTTTCGTTCTGATTGCGGCGATGAACGGCGCCTTTCTCCATCACATCCCCGACGACCCGGATCCCCAACTCTGGCTTTTTCAGGAATTCCGTTCTATCTACTTTGAATATCCTTGCCCATTTCTGCTGCGCTCTTGTCCCAAAGCTCACAGCGGCCGTCTCTACCTTTCCCACGTATCCCACGGAAACTTCCGCCAGTTGAGCTGCGCCTTCCTGGGTCAAACCCAGGCGTTCGCGAATCCGGATGAAATTCCAAGCAATTACTATGCCATCACTGGCAGTCGCCAGCTCGGCCGGGTTCATCTCCCTGATCTTCTTCCGCATCTTGCTTCTTACCATCACACGCTATTATCGGATATCCCGCTAAAAAGGCAATGCAGCGCTATGGGAATATTTGTCCAGAAAAGACTTGACATGATATTCCCGTGATGGTAATATTCGCATCGGGCCGCAGCCTCCGGCCGGCGGTCGCTTTGATCGGTAACAAGTCCTCTGACTCTATGCGAGGTGACGCATGGCGAGGAGCAAGGTAATCGAGCTTCAGTTTTCGGGAGATGAGAGGTTTACGCCGGCGGGCCTTGAGGCACGGCTGACTCTGACGCCCCAGGCACCCGCACCCGGCCCCACCCCCCTGCACGCGGCTGCCGGCTGTCGAACCGCCAACTTCTTCAAGGGGCCCGAGCCGACACGGGCCATCCCTGAAAGTCACGGGATCGACCCGTGACAGGTCGGTTCCGGGCCGATGACTGAACGGAGCGCTGTGCCCGGCAGTCTATCCCAAACCCGCGGGGTTCGCACCGGGGCGGTCCGGAGGCCCCCGGCGGCAGAGCCCCGCCTCCAGGGATGGGACGAGATCGCGGGCGTCCTCGGGTGGACGAGGCGGACGGCCATGCGCCACAGAGAGGAACTGCGCCGACACCGGGCCATTTTTTACCAGTGGCTGGGCAAGCCCCCGCGCAAGACGGTCTGCTCGTATGAGTCGGTACTGCGCAGCTTCCTTCTCGCCAGGGAGTGAGGAGGCCTTAGATCCGGCTTACCGCGCCCGCGCCTTTCCTGGAAAGGACAGCGTCCACTCCCATCGGCACGAAGACGAGAGCAGTCACGGGTCAGACGAGTACGTTTTCCGCATGTCCCTATGATTTCACGTCGGGGTTGTGTCTCCGCACCGTAAAGATTACAATGATCGAAAAGGCAAAAAGGCTCGCGGCAAGCGCCTTGATGGGCCGGGAGGGCATCGTGAAGGGTTCCGGAAAGAAACAGCATGAAATGACGGGCATCGGCGAGAGGTTCCACGAAGAGACGAAGTACAGCCCTGGCAGCCTGGGCGGCCATGCCCTCGACTGGCACAACATGCCCGAGACGTACAAGAGCTACCCCTCCCCCATCAAGACCGTAAGCCTCCCGGAGTTCCGGTTCGGCTCCTCCGTGAGCGTGTGGGAAGTCTTCGCCAGGCGGCGCTCCACCCGCAGCTTTGCTGCCGCGCGGACCATGTCACTCGGCCTGCTTTCGTCACTTTTTTGGGCCACCCAGGGCATAACGGCGGAAGCGGAGGGCTGGCAGTTCAGGACCGCCCCTTCCGCTGGAGGGCTGTACCCTATCGAGACCTACATCGTGGTGAGGGACGTCGAAGGGCTCGACCGTGGCCTGTACCACTTCAGGCCCCGGAGGTTCGACCTAGAGTTGATCAAGAAAGGCGACCTTTCGGCGCAACTCGCCGAGGCCGCCCTGGGGCAGGACATGATCCGGGAGGCGCAAACGACGTTCATATGGACGGCCGTCGTCGCGCGAAGCACATGGAAGTACCGCCAAAGGGCCTACCGTTACATATACATGGACGCCGGTCACATCGCCCAGAACCTTTACCTCGCAGGGACGGCCGCGGGGATCGGCGTCTGCGCCGTGGGTGCCTTTTTTGACGACCTGGTGAACGACCTTGTCGGCGTGGACGGCGTGGAAGAAACGGCCGTCTACCTCGCTTGCGCCGGCACGCCGGACTAAGGCCGGGGAGAGCTGCCTCCCCACGCTGCGGGAGGGTAACCGCCCCTACCACCCGCCTTCCCCTATCCCACATTTATGCATGACCGGGAGGGGTGTTCCTACGTTTACGTATCTTTTCGAGGGCGTCTTCAGCCGCACCATCCCGCCCCGAAGAAGCCCGGTGGTGACCGTAACAGGTTGATATTACAGCCCTTTAGATTACCGGTACCCCTTCTCCACAACCCGTGGCACGAAGTTTGATATATCATGGAAGAGCGGGAGTGACTTGAACCTGTGTGAGCGCTCCCTCCTCCCAGGGCCGGACGACGCCGTCCGGCCCCTCCTAAAGCCGCACCGGCGCACCAGCCTCGAGGCATCGAGGGCCCAGGGCCGCCGCAATCGAACATCGTGAGAGGGCATGAACCGGTCCGTAAGGGGAGAGTTGCGCCCGGGCGGGCGAAAAGGGAGGTCGAGGCGAAAATGTGAGAACGCATCGAGAAACTAAGGGGGTGTGCGATGGCAACTGAGAGAGAAGGAGGAATGACCCTGGTAAAGCCCAAGCTGGGACTGACCGGGGCGACGGTGAACGCGATGGCGCTAATCGCGCCGGGAGCGTTCCTCTGGATTACGTACCAGCTCCAGGCGGCAGCGACTGCGCCCAGCGGCGCCTCCGTCGCGAGCGATATCTGGATGGGCATAGTCCTTGCGCTCGTCGTCTGCTTTCTTACGGCCCTGTCGTACGCGCAGCTTGCCAAGATATATCCTGAAGCGGGCTTCGCGAGCTGCGCCTATTTCGCGGAGAAGGCCTGGCTCGAAGCCAGAGGCGAGGCCCGCAGCGGCCCGAAGTCGCTGGCGCGCATGTCGAAGCTGGCTACCGGGTGGTCGGCCCACCTGTTCTACTGGGCCTACTCCGGGGTGATGGCCGCGATGATGGCCACCCTCATCGGCTATATCTATAACCAGTTTACAGGGCACGACCTTTCCATCGTCAACATGGGCATCATAGTAGTCGTATTCGCCATAGCGACGGGATACATCGCCTACCGGGGGATAACCGGCTCAACCTTTACGGCCCTCGTAATCAACATCATACAGTTGGCGACCCTCGTCATATTCAGCGCCCTGGCCATCTGGTACCGCCTCGGGAACCCGGACCACGCGTTACAGTGGGCCTTTTCCGGAGGCATCGACATCATCAGGCCGCACTCGCTCTCCGGCATACTGGTGCAGTCTACAATAGCCGTATTGATCCTGGTGGGCTTCGAGAGCTGTACGGCGCTCGCAGCCGAGACAAAGGACGCGAGGAACACAATCCCCAAGGCCATCATCATCTCCCTCGTGATCCAGGGTGTCTTTGCCTATCTTATCGAGTATTTTGCCGCCGGCGCCATGGTGAGCGAGAAGCTGGTGAACGTGACGAACAAGGTAACGACTACCGGCCTCGCCGCGGCGGCGGCCTCCAGCGCCCCCATCGGCGACCTGGTCAAGCTCCTGGGTGACAGCGTCATTCCCGGCATCGGCTTCGGCCTGATGATAACGATGGCCGTCACCGTCGCCATCGCCGTCGTGGGCACAACGCTTTCCGCGATGAACACCGCGATGCGCATCACCGCAGGCATGGCGGACGACAGGGAGCTGCCCGCGGGCCTGAGCTTCATCCACCCATCTTTCAGGACGCCCCACATCGCCCTCGTAGCGCTGGTCATCGCGGTCTCCGCAATCGGCATCATAGGCGTTCAGAGCGTCGTCGGCCTGACGGGCATCGCGCTGGCATCGAACCTCGGCACGTTCATCCTCTACGGCCTTACCTGCGCATGGACAATAGTCGCCTTCAAGGGAAGGACCGATTTCAACACCCTCAAGCACCGGGCGATACCTGCCGCCGGGGTCATCTTCAACGCGCTCATGACCGCCGCCATCCTCTACCTTTATATCACAGGCAACGCGGACGCCAAGGCAGAGGCGAAGATATGCTTCATGCTCGCGGGCGGCTGGGCGCTGATCGCAGGGGTCTACGTCGCCATGACGACCGTGCGCAAGACGTACCGCTTCAAAATGGTCTCTGCGCTGATAAGGCCGGAACAGCTCAACATCGTCGTGGACGCGTTGCGCCAGGACGACTACATCATGGGCATGACCGTGACCAAAGTAAAGGGGTTCGGCAGACAGAGGGGCCGCGCGAACGATGGCGGCCAGACGGAAGACGATTCCATTGTCTTCGTCCCGAAGGTGAGGGTCGATGTGGTGGTGCGGGAGTGGGACGTCAAGGCCGTGATGGATATCATGGGCGAAGCGGCCCGCACCGGGCAGGTCGGCGACGGCAAGATATTCGTCTCCGACGCGTCCGAGGCGATGCGTATAAGGACCGGCGAGAGAGGCATCGAGGCGGTAATGGCGTGACGCAAAAACGCCGCTTTTCGCCGCTTCTTATGACCTATGACGTAACGGACAGATCCAGGAGAAGGAGGACGCCATGAAGAAGATCGAAGCGATAATACGCCCGGCGAAGACGGGCGACGTATACACGGCCCTCGGCAGCGCAGGGTGTCCCGGCCTGATGATAACGGAGATCGAGGGGCAGGGCAGGCAGAAGGGCCTGGAGCAGGAATTCAGGGGCAAGAAGTACAAGACCGAGCTGCTCACGAAGGCGAAGATAGAGATCGTGGCAGACGACGAAGACGTGGACAGGATTGTCTCGGCCATCCAGAAGGCGGCCGCGACGGGCAAAGAAGGCGACGGCAGGATCTTCGTCTATACGATAGAGGATACGGTACAGATCCGGACGGGACAGCGAAAAAAATCCTTGAACTAGCTGGGAGGGGGCCGGGTTAGGCCAACCCGGCCCCCTCCCGTATAGCCCTCCTCCTCCCGCCTCGCCTGTCCGGGAGGCGGGAGGAGGAGGGCGAGACATATCTTCAGAGTCGAATTTCTTCGCACGTCCGGCTGCTCCGGCGCCGGCCCGTCCCCGCCGCTTAGAATATTCCCGCGTTGAGACCTTCCGCGATCGTAGCGCCGAGCTCGAAGCATCGCGCCAGCGCCTCATCCGCCACCGCGCCCTTGCAGACAATGGGCTTCTGGACCTGTCTCAGGCGATATCCCTTGCAGATCCTTTCGATGTGGCTCAAGGCAAACGAGCCGTCGTTGCCCGCGCTGATAACGACGCAGAAGGGCTTCTTGCGCACGGCGGGATCGTCCTTCAGCTCTTCGTATGTCCTGTCGAAAAAGTCTTTTACGGCGCCTGCCATATATCCAAAGTATTCCGGGGAGCAGATGACCACGGCGCCGCAGTCTCTCAAATCCTGCGCCACCGCAGAGACGGCACGCTTAAGGTGCGCCCTCGCGTTCGCCGTCGTATCGACGCCCCGCGCGACGGCCTTCGCCAGCTTTTCCGTGTTGCCCGTTTGCGAATGGAAGATAACGAGCACGTCCGCCATCGCCTATTCTATAAAGGCACCCGGCAAAATTCAACAGGTTAATCGCGGCCCCTCGGTTTATCCGAATCGGGAGATTGTGCAAAATGCTCTAAAAGACGGCCGACGGGGGCACCTTCCGTACCACCCCGATGAGCTTCCCCTGGACCTCGACGTTTTCCGCCCTCTCGTAAATCGGCATCATGTAAGGGTTGCAGGGCTGGAGGCGGACGCGGTCACGCTCGAAATAGACCTTCTTGAGCGTCACCTCCTGCTGCTCCTTAAGCCAGCAGGCGGCCACGTCGCCGCTGCGCACCTCGCCGCCCGCCTGCATGATGACTATATCGCCGTCGCCTATTAGGGCGTCCACCATCGAGCTGCCCCGCACGCGGAGCGCGTAGACCGCGTTTTTGCCCTGAGTGATCGCAAGAGGCACGTCCACCCATTCCCCGGCCGTCCGCCACGTGTCTGCATCGGGTACGGAGACGGGACGGCCGGCGGCGATGGCGCCCAGCACCGGTATAGCCTCGCGCTCCCCTTCCGCCGGCGGAAGGGCGATGCCCCGAGATTTCTCCCTGTCCTTCCTGATGAGGCCGTCACGCTCAAGTCGTTCAAGATGGAACTGGACCGCGGACAGGCTCCTCACGCCGCACGCCCTGGCGATCTCCCTCATGGTCGGCGCATAGCCGTTCCGCTGCCTGTAGGTCTGCAAGAAGGCGAGCATCTTTTCCCTGGTGGAGGTCCTGGGCGGCATGGAACAAATGTATCATAGTCATGGTGGGAAATCAATATAAGAAATCAGTCTGGGTGGGAGTGGGCGGCCGGGGTCTTTCCGCGCCTTTTCCGCCGTTTTCTCGGCGCGCCGCCTCAATGTACTTCAAATGTACTATTTCGGCGGGCGCCATCGAAAAATAGCGGAAAATCCATCGAAAATCCCTCCGGCCGCTTAGGCCCGATATAAAAAACAGTTGTCTATCGAATAGCCTCCGATCATAACGCAGCACGGCAAAAGATAGGAGGGGGTCCGAGGGGGACCGGAGAGATTTTTGATGGATAATGCGTAGACCCCGAAGGGCACGCGCCGCAGCATACTTTTTGTGTATGTGAGGACGCGCGCCGAGCGGGTCGCACGCATTAGGCGCAAAAAGATCCCGGTCCGCCCGGACTCCCTCACTCCAATAATAATTCTAATAATTCTTGAAATTGTAGTACATATGTCCTATATTACTCCCTATGCGAATCGCCTGCCTATATTTTCCCCATTTTTATGTCCAGGTCGAAGGGCTGGGGCGCGCCCTTCCCGAAGACCGGCCGGTCGTCATCGCCGAACGGCTGGACTGCGGCGGCCGCGTCGTCGATTGCTCGGAAGAGGCGGCGCAGGCCGGCGTGCTTCCGGGCATGTCCATGCGGGACGCCTCCTACCGGTGTCCCGACGCCCTTTTCCTCCCCGACAGCGGCCGGTGCGAGACCGTCTGGGTGGACATGCTCTTCGCCCTCGGCGCCTTCACTTTGAGGATCGAGCCTGAATCCTGCGGCCTTGCCTACCTCGACATCACAAAGGCCCTGCGGCTCTACGGCGGCGAGAAGGCCGCGGCCGCCGCCATCTGCCGGGACATGCTGGCCCTTTCGCGCCTTAAGGCAAGGGCGGGCGTAGGGAATTCCCGGTTCATCGCGAAGCAGGCGGCCCTGTGCGCATGGGACAGCCTCGTCATCGAGCCGGGCGGGGAGATGGAGTTCCTTGCGCTTTTACCCGTCGATGCCCTCCCCCTCGACGACAAAGAGAAGGAGCACCTGCACCTCCTCGGCCTGTCCACGCTGAAAAAGGTCGCAGGCCTGTCGCGGAAGGCGCTCACCGCGCAGCTCGGCCCGAAAGGGTCCGCCATTTTCGAGACTGTGCACGGCATGGACGAAAAAAGGCCCATCACGCGGAGGCGGAACCCCATATGCCTGGAAAGGGAGTTTACCTGCGACGCTCCCCTTGAGACGTCGGGCCAGGTGCGCACTATCATGGAGGACCTTCTGGCCGGGCTTGCCGGCGAGCTTTCGCGGATGCGCATGGCGTGCAGGAAACTCGAGGTGTCTTTGCGCATCCAGGACGGGGGTGGCGTGAAAAAATCCCTCGTGATGAAAAAACCAACCGGTAGGGCGGAAGACATCTTTGCGCGCCTTTCGGATTTCCTGGAGTCCCTTGCACTGGACGGCCCCGTCGTATCGTTCGCGTTGTCGATCCCCGACCCCGTTTTTGCAGACGGGGACCAGGAAAGCCTCTTCCGCAAAAAATCGGCCCTCCTTGAGCGGCTTCAGGGCGTGCGCTCTTACTTCAACGCGCGCTACGGCCATATGCCGCTTCTGAAGGTCGAGGAAGGGGACGGCCGCTCGCGCTTGCCGGAGAGGAGGTTCAGGTTCGTCGATGCCTAGGCCGGGCCCCTACGAGCCGGAAGTCCTCGATGTGATCGAAAGGGGAGGCGGGCCCCTGACGGTGGTCTACAGGAAGAGGCGGCTGCTGGTAGCCGCAATCGTCGATACGTGGCGGATCGACGAGGAGTGGTGGCGGGAGGAGGTCTCGCGGCTCTATTTCCTTATCGAGCTTGAGAGCCGCAAGCGGATGGTCGTTTTCCGCGACCTCATTCACGGCGGCTGGTTCAGGCAAGACAGGGTGTAGAGACGACTGAGAAGGGACGAGCGCATTTTGCAAATGCGCTCGTCCGGCGACATCATGTACGTTGAGCTTCACGCCCACTCGAATTTCTCCCTCCTCGACGGCGCGTCCTTCCCGGAAAAACTCGTCGAGGCCGCAACGCATAAGGGCATGACCGCCCTCGCCCTCACGGACCATGACGGCCTCTACGCAGCGCCCCGCTTCTGCCGGGCGGCCAAAGACGCGGGCATCAAGCCCATAGTCGGCGCGGAGGTCACTCTGGAAGGGGGCAACCACCTGACGCTCCTAGTCCGCGACGCGACAGGTTACGCAAACCTGAGCGCCCTTATAACGAAGGCCCAGCTTTCCGGGGTCAAGGGGTCACCCCGTCTCGATGCCGCCTTGCTCGCACGCCATCACGAAGGGCTTATCTGCCTCTCGGGGTGCGCAAGAGGCGCGATACCGTCCCTCGTCCTCGCGGGCAGATACGACGAGGCCGCAGCAGCGGTGCGCCGTTGCCTTTCCGTCTTCGGCCAGGACAATTTCTTCATAGAAGTGCAGCACCACCTCGACCCGGGCGGCGCGCGGCTCTGCCGCAAATTGTGCGACCTCGCCCGTGCCCTCGGCGTCCCCGCAGTCGCAACGAACAACGTCCACTACGCGGCGCGGGACGGCCACCGGATAGCCGACGTGCTCGCCTGCATCAAAAACAGGGTATGCCTCGACGACTCCGCCCCCTTCCGCCGTCCAAACTCGGAATACTACCTGAAGGCCTGCGACGAGATGGGGCAGTTGCCCGGCCTGCCCATCGATGCGATCAGGCGGACGTTTGAGGTAGCCGATGCTTGCGTTTTCGACCTCGATTTCTCATCGTACTCGCTGCCTGCGTTCGACCTCCCGCCCGGCGAGACCGCGCCGGCCTTCCTGCGAAGGCTCTGCATCAAGGGCATGACCCAAAAATATGGGGAGGTCCCGGCCGAGGCTGCGCCAAGGCTTGCCCAGGAGCTCGACCTCATCGAGCGCAAAGGGATGTGCGGCTATTTCCTCATCGTCTGGGACATCATGGAGTTTGCCCGCAAGAGCGCCATCCTGGCGCAGGGACGCGGCTCCGCCGCAAGCTCCCTCGTTGCATACCTCCTTGGCATTACCCCCGTCGATCCCATCAGGCACGACCTTTTCGTCGGCCGGTTCCTGAACGAGTCCTCCGCCGTCCCGGACATCGACATCGATATCGACACGCGGCGGCGCGAGGAAGTGATCCAGTACGTCTACCGTAAGTACGGCGAAGAGCACGCGGCCATGGTCTGCACCTACGTGACGTTCCGGGCGCGCAACGCGATCCGGGAGGTAGGCAAGGCATTCGGCGTGCCCCCACACGTCCTCGACAGAATGGCCAAGTCCGTCTCCGCTTACAGC